>UMHM01098599.1_pt1 | contig 36868 bp, 36 predicted proteins | sample 1965501 | NCBI WGS metagenome assembly UMHM01 (sample SAMEA4836095, study PRJEB28245) | human gut metagenome | biome: gut microbiome; material: fecal sample | place: Denmark | collected 2008
AATCCAGCACCGAAAAGAGATGGTGGCTGAAAGTCTCCTCTTAGCCACCATCTCTTACTCTGAAATCCGGAACTACCTTGTAATCTTCATGTTGCCGACATAGAGTCCCCACTCGCCGTCCTGTACGATCGGAACCGGGACACCGTCAAGGTTGTTCTCGTAGTGAGGAGCCTTGAGGTAGGTGTGGGAGTGGCCGCCTACGACGAGATCCACGTTGCGGGTGCGGCGGACAAGCATCTGGTCCAGATACGGCTCGTTCTCGAAACCGATGTGGGTGAGGGCGATCACAAGGTCGCACTTCTTCTCGGTCTTCAGGTACTCGGCCCACTTGTTGACCACCTCGGAGTTCTCATAGCCCGGGATCATGTCGGAGACCTCCTTAGAGACAAGTATGGTGATGTCCGGCATAAGGCCGATGATGCCGATCCTCATTCCGGCCTTCTTCAGGATAGTGTACGGCTTGACATACTGAGACAGAGACACTTTCGAGAAATCATAGTTGGCGCAGACCACAGGACACTTGATCTTGGCAAGTCGGCGCGCGAGCTCATCCACACCGTTGTCGAACTCATGGTTGCCCAAAGTCACGCAATCGTACTTCATCGCGTTGATCAGATCGATCTCGATGTCGCCTCCGAGCACGGAGAAATAGGACGTGCCCTGATCGAAGTCGCCGGCATGGAGGAGCAGCACGTTCCTCTTTCCGTCAGCCTTCACGACACTGTCGCGGTAGGCGGCGCGCTCGATCACTCCGCCCATACCCTCATGCTCGCCTGAGCGCTCCGGCTCAAGATGGCTGTGGGTGTCATTGACGTGGAGTATGGTAAGTCTCTTCTGGGCCGCGGCGTCGATGTTAGCGATGGCCGCGAGCAGGCATATTCCTAAAATAAAACGTCTCATTTGCTGTCCCCCTCCTCAAGGATTGTGATCCAGTTCTGGTTCTGGTACTCGATAGGCTTCCCGGCGGCGGTGAGGCTCTGCACATAGGCGAGCATCGTGTCGTAGAGGTAGCCGTTGCACATTATGACCTCCTCGGCGTTCCTGGCCACCTTGTAGCCGTCGCCGCCGTCAAGAAGGAAGTTGAGTGTCGCCACTCCGTAGAGCCTGTCATCGTCCAGCGGCTCGCCGCCGATGGTGGCCGAGACAATCTTGCCGTTTCTGGCCACGACCTTCACGCCACCGACGATCTGGAACGTGGAAGCCGCCATCTGATCCAGCAGCGCGCGCACGTCACGTCCACGCAAAGCCACGTAGCAGAGGTTGTTACGAAACGGGAACATCGACATTATGTCATCGTAGAGAACCTCTCCCGCCGGCATGTCGATCCTGACCCCACCTCTGTTGGCGATACCGATGTCCACCCTCTTGCCGGTGCTGTCGGCGGTCGCGCGAATCAGCTCGTCAATGTACCAGTCATAGATCTCGCACTCCGGATAGGTGCGCACCATCTCACGTGTAGAATGTCCGATGACGGTCTTGACCTTTGCCATCGCAGGCTGGGCGTCAAGCATTATCCGGGCCACATTCTTCACAGTCCCCTTGCGGAACTTCCTGCCGTTCGGCGCATAGTAGGTACATCCTTTTACCGTACCCATCGCTTCCTCAACGTTCGATGCGTTGGAAGCCACGACACCTGTGCGGTGGCCGTCAACCGGATCCGTCGTCCAGGTGATTGTCCGCTCCTGCGCGCAAAGGCAAAGCCCTCCCGCCAGGAACATGATCATAATTAGTGTTTTCCTCATAAGTGAATATTAATATGGTTAATAAAGTAGCACATTATCGCGGCGGTCTGCGGCGCGCCTTGTAAGAAACTAAAACTATTTCATCCTCAGCCACTTCCACAAATCCTTAAACGTGGACTTCTTGCCGAACATCAGGATTCCCACCTTGTAGATCTTGGCGGAGAGCCAGGCGCAGCCGAAGAAAGTCACAAGGAGCAGGACGATCGAGACCACAAGCTGCCACATCGGAACCCCGTAAGGGATCCTGGCCAGCATCACGATCGGCGAGGTGAACGGAATCATCGAACCCCACACAACCACTCCGCTGTCAGGGTTCTGGAACGCCATCAGGATGATGAAATAAGCGATCATCAACGGGATGGTCAGAGGCATCTGAAGCTGCTGCGAGTCGCCTTCATTCTCGACGGCGGAACCCACTGCGGCAAACATCGACGCATAGAGCAGGTAGCCGAGGATGAAGTAGATAAGGAATGAGACTATCAGTTTCACCCAAGGAATGTTCACGAGCGTGCCGATGATGACGCTCATCTCGTCAGGCTCGCCGGCCACGGCTGCGGTCGAGTCGGCGGCCGCTCCCAGGGTGGCGGTTGTCCCGCCAAGAGCCTGCATCTGATCCGGAGAGACACCCATCGTCTGGGCCATCATCTCTGGGTTGCCGGCCATACCGGTGAGCATGTCCTTGCCTACCACACTTGTGGCGACGGTGACCAGCACGCCGGTCAGAACAATCCAGAGGAAGAACTGGGTCAGCGCCACAAGAGCCACGCCGATGATCTTGCCGAACATCAGGTCGATGGCCTTGACGGACGAGATCAGCACCTCTACCACCCTGCTGGTCTTCTCCTCGATGACACTGGACATCACCTGCCCGCCGAACATCATGATGAACATCCAGATGATGATGCCCAGAAGCATGGAGATGATCATGTATATCCCTGACTCCGAGACAGTCTCGTTGCCTTTTTCGTCCATCGTGTACTCCGTCACCTTGACATCGGCCTTCACCTCGTCCATAATCTTGGAAAGGTTGTCGATGCCGTACTGCTGCACACGGTACTCCTCTACCGCGTCATTGGCCTTCGCGGTAAGCCCCGAGGTGAACTCCACTCCGAGCGGGTCCTTTGAATATGTCTGGACGGAGACCGTCTTCTTGACGGAATCCAGCGGAGACACTACTACCAGGACATCCTTCCCGTACTCGTCCAGACGGGCCTTGACCGAATCGGGATTCTCGGAGGAATAGTCCGTGAACGTAAGCCGGTCTGTGTCCTGCAGGTGGCTCATCACGATGCCGGAGCGGTCAACCACGGCGACATCCTGCTTCCTTTCCTTCGTCCCGGCCATGATCAATCCGACAATTATCATGGTCGCCGCGAAAATCAGCGGCACAAGTATCGTGGTGACTATGAAGGACTTCTTCTTGACGCGGGTGAGATATTCCCTCGCTATGACAGTCTTTATTATTCTGAAATTCATGACTATGCCTCCTCGGTTACAAGTTTTATGAATATGTCGTTCATCCTCGGGATCAGTTCCTTGAACGAGTTAACGATGATGTCCTGACCGAGCAGGACAGAGAGCGCGTCATTGGAGGACACGTTCTCCCCGAGAGTCAGCACGGCGGTGTGCCGTCCGGCGTTATCCTCGTCGGAAAGGACCTTGAATATTCCTTCGGCATCCTTCACCCTGTCCTCGCCGGTGTAGATCAGTTCGATGTTGTTGTTGCCGTACTTGTGCCGGATCTCGTTGACCCCGCCGGTAATCACCAGATGAGATTTGTTGATCAGGGCGATGTTGTCGCACAACTCCTCGACAGACTCCATATTATGTGTCGATAGGATGATTGTGGCCCCCTCGTCCTTCAAACGAAGGATCTCCTTGCGGATCAGTTCGGCGTTCACCGGGTCGAAACCGGAAAACGGCTCGTCCAGAATCATCAGTGACGGCTTGTGCACAACGGTCGTGATGAACTGAACCTTCTGGGCCATACCTTTGGACAGTTCCTCGACCTTCTTCTTCCACCAGTCCTGGATGCCGAAGCGCACGAACCACTCTTTCAAGGCCTTGCGGGCCTCTGCGGCGCTCATGCCCTTCAACTGGGCCAGATACATTGCCTGGTCGCCGACCTCCATCTTGCGGTAGAGTCCCCGCTCTTCAGGCAAATAGCCTATCTTTTCGACATCCGACTGCGTTATCGGACGACCGTCGAACAAAACTTCTCCACCATTAGGAATAGTTATCCGGTTAATGATGCGGATCAGCGTGGTCTTTCCGGCACCGTTAGGCCCCAGCAGACCGAATATTCCGCCTTTAGGAACGCTCACACTGACGTTGTCAAGCGCGACCTTCTCCCCGAAGTTCTTGCAGACATTCCTGCACTCGATAATATTCTCACTCATATACTTAAAATCTTGCTTGTCAATTCAACGAGCAGTTCGCCCGGAGTGGCTTCCCCGGCATCTCCTCCTTTGCCTTTGTAGTCATATTCACAAAGAAGGGAGATCACCTCCATCGCCTTGCGGACCGGGTAGTTGGCCACCGCAATGTCATATTCCTTCCAAAAGTAAGGGTTCACGCCTTGCAGGGCGGCGGCGACGGCGGTTCTGTCCGGGTAGCGGCTCTTTTCCTTCAACGCGGCGTATTTCAGGATTCTGGCGAAATGGGTGTAAAGGGCGCTGACGGCCATCGGCATCGCGAACTTCGCAGCCTCACCGATCCGGGCGGCAATGCGCAAAGCCTTCGCCCCGTTTTTCGCCGAAAGTTCCTTGGTCAGCTCAAACACGCTGAACTCACGGCTGATACCCACATTCCGCTCTACGTCCGAGACTGTGATCTGTTGTGTTCCTTCCGGAAGGTTTTTCAGCATCTTGTCGGTCTCGACGGCGATGCGGCTCAGATTCGTGCCGGCGGACTCAGCCAGCAGAGCTGCGGCCTCGGGATCGATTGACAGTCCCCTTCCGGAATAATACTGAGCGATCCACGAAGGCATCTCGTAGTCCCTCAATGCATTGGACTCGACAACAATCCCGTTCTTGGAGGCCTGCTTGTACAACGCCTTCCGTTTGTCAGCTGAAGCCCCGCGCATCAAAAGCACCAGAACCGTGGAGTCCAAAGGTTTCTCGCAATAAACAGCCAACTTCTCCAGATCACGCATTGCCTGTGCGTCCTTCACCACAACCAATTGCCTCTCAGCCATCATCGGAAACCTGCGGGCAGCTGTGATAACGGTGTCCGCATCGACATCCGCCCCGTAGCAGATCGTCTCGTTGAAATCCCGCGAAGCCTCGTCAAGAGCGTTCTCGATGACAGCATCGCAGACCATGTCCGTGTAGTACGGTTCGTCCCCCATCAGCAGATAGACGGGGGCGAACTGCCCTGACTTGACAGCGGAAACTATCTCACGGCACCGGCTGCCGACATTAACCGTTCCTTTCGCCATTCAAGGCTCTATTAATACTTAAAATCCAATGTCTTACGAATATCCTCGGACGAAGCGCCGACAAGAATCCTGTAGTTGCCTTTTTCAGCCGCCCAATCATGCTTTTCAGCGTCGAAATAGCTGATGGCCGCCTTGTCCAAAGTCACTTTCACCTCACCAGACTTGCCTGGTTCAAGGAATATCTTTCCGAAGCCCTTGAGTTCCTTTACCGGACGCTCGACTGAGCTTTCCGGAGCGCTGACATAAATCTGCACGATCTCAGCACCGGCCACAGAGCCGGTGTTCTTCACCGGAACAGTGACGGTCAAGCCCTTTTCGATTGAGCCAGAAGTCTTAGGCTCGCCATATTCAAACGTGGTGTAGCTGAGTCCGTAGCCGAACGGGAAGGTCGGCTTGATGGCGCTATGCTCGAACCAACGGTAGCCCACGAATATTCCTTCCGTGTAGGTCTCGTCGTAGATGATCTTGTCCTGGATGCCCATCTTGACGGTCTCCTTGCGAGGGATTCCCGGGTACTGGATTTCAGACTGAACAGGATAATCCGCCAGCGTGGCCCCGATCGTGAACGGTAGTTTTCCGGAAGGGTTGACATCGCCTGAAAGCACGTCCGCCAGAGAATGTCCGGCCTCGCTCCCAAGATACCAGTCCTGAACTATTCCCGGAACCTTGTCAGCCCACGGCATCGCCACAGCGTTTCCGGAGATATTCACAACCACAAGTTTCGGATTGGCTGCGGCAAGAGCCTCAATCACAGCGTTCTGTGAATATGGAAGATCATAGCTTTCCCTGTCGTTGCCCTCGCTGTCCTGATGGTCACTCTTGTTCAGGCCACCAATGAATATCACGTAGTCGGCATCCTTGGCAGCCGCCACGGCGTCGGAGATCAGCTTTTCCGCCGAACGGCTCTCGCTAAGATCCTGACCTGTCGTCACCCCGTCGAACTGTCCGCCGGTGTCGCCGACATAGCCGCGCTCATAGACCACCTCGGCATCGGCGAACCTCTCCCGGATCCCCTCCAACGGGGAAACCTCGTTCTTGACTTTCAGAGAGGAACTTCCGCCGCCCACTGTCATCATCTTGACAGCGTTCTCGCCGACAACCAGAATCTTCCTTGCGTTCTTTATCGGCAGGATCCCGCCATCGTTCCTGAGAAGCACTATGGACTCGGCCCCGATCTTTCTGGCGGCGGCGATGTGCTCCGGACTCACGAACGAGCCGAAAGGACGGTTCCTGTCCATCACCGTGCGGAACATAAGTCTCAAGACCCTGCGGACCTTGTTGTCAAGCACATCCATGGTATATTTCCCTTCATTGATTCCCTTGAGGAAAGGATCCGAAAGGTAGTAGTTGGCGTAAGCGTTTGAGAGAGACCAGCTAAGTCCGTTGGTAAACGTGCCGAATTCCATGTCCAGACCATTATTCACAGCCTGTTCCGTGTCATGGGCTCCGCCCCAGTCACTGATCACTACTCCATCGAAACCCCACTCTCCTTTAAGGATGTCGTTCAAAGTGTACTGGTTCTGGCAGCACCACTGGTTCTTGTAAAGATTGTAGGAACCCATTATCGCCCAAGCCTTCCCCTCGGTGACGGCTGCCTTGAAGGCCGGAAGATAGATCTCATAGAGAGTCCTGTCATCAACTGTCACATTGGTGGTGAAGCGGTTATATTCCTGATTGTTCAGCGCGAAATGCTTCACGCAGGCAGCCACGCCGTTGCTCTGCACACCCTTGACATAAGGCACGACCATGCGGCCTGAAAGGTAAGGATCCTCACCCATATATTCAAAACTGCGCCCGTTGAGAGGGGTTCTGCAGATGTTCACGCCAGGTCCCAGAAGCACGTCCTTCCTGCGGTAGCGGGCCTCCTCGCCGATGCTCTTTCCGTAAAGAGCCGACATCTCAGGATTCCAAGTGGCAGCCAGCGCGGTCAACGCCGGGAACGCCGTGCAGGAATCACTTGTCCACCCGGCCTGACTCCATTTGTCCCAAAGCACCTCCGGACGGATTCCGTGAGGGCCGTCGGAAGTCCAGATCTCAGGGATGCCGAGCCTCGGCACTCCGGCCGAGCTGAACTTGGACTGGGCGTGCAGCACAGCCACTTTTTCCTCTGTTGTCATCCTTGAGAGAGCGTCCTCCACCCTCTCCTCGATTGTTCTCGTCTCATCAAGAAAGACAGGCCCGCCATTTCCGGCGGCCTGTCTTCCAACACCTCTTTGCTGACCACACGCGGCGGCGATGCCTGCCACGGCTATCAGACTCAAGATCAATCTCTTTTTCATCCTATGCGTCAAATTTCTTTTCTTTTGTCCTTACGATCTTTTCCTTCATCAGATCGACAGCCGCGCTGACGGCATCCTCGAACGAGGTTGAGTTCCTCTCGATGACAAGATCCTGGCCATAGGCCCTTGTCTGGATCCTGACATTCTTGTTGTCCGGCTCCTTGAGCAAAGATAAAGTCACCTCCATTCCGTCAAGATGGTCGCTGAATCTGGAAAGTTTCGAGACCTTCTTCTCTACATAGTCGAGCAGCTTCTGATCCGCGTCGAACTTCAGGGATTTTACTCTAATCTCCATTTTTACCTCCGCTTTTTGCCCTTGGGTGGGCGTTAACATAAACTTTTTTTAGTTTCTCGATGGTGTTGTGCGTATAGACCTGCGTCGCCGCGAGCGAGGAATGTCCCAGAAGCTCCTTTATCGAATTGAGATCCGCTCCCTCGTCCAATAGTTCAGTGGCCAAGGAATGCCTCAACACGTGTGGAGACTTTCTCCCGGTGATGCTTCCGACCCGCCCAAGCGCTCTTTTTATCGCCCTGTCTATGAAAACCGGATAGAGTTTCAGGCCCTTGCCGGTGACCGCCAGTGGCTCGCTTGCCGATCTTTCGCGACCAACCATCGTTTCAACCGCTTGTAAATATAATGAAATTTCCTTACAAAGCGAAGAAACAAGCGGAATTTCTCTCACTTTGTCGCCTTTTCCCCTCACGGTCATCGTCCCGCGGGCGAAATCCACATCTCCGATCCTAAGCCCTATCAGCTCCGCCCGGCGCATCCCCGTACTGTAAAGCATCGACACGATCAGCCGTTCCAACCTTCTTGAATATGCCGCCTCGGAGGCCTTGTCGTTCCCTGTGATCAGCGCCAGGTTCTCCTCGGAAGCGTCACAGTCCGTCGCGGCGAAATATTCATTCATCGACTCTTCCCTATAGAACACCGGCAGCCTTTTCTCCACCTTTGGCTTCGCCACCGTCCGCACTGGATTGGCGGTCAGCCTTTTCTCCTTCATCAGGTAGCGGCAGAACCCCGACAGCACCGAAAGGTGAAGCCCCACCGTCCGCGGACTGTTGCCCTTGGTCTCCATCAGGAACACCTCATAGCTCCTGATAGTCTGATGATCAAGTGTTTCCAGCAACGCCTCATCCGTGTCCGCCTCCGCGAACCCGGCGAACTCCCTCAACACGTCCGAATAGATCGCCCGTGTCCTGTCCGAATACCTCCGGACGTCGCTGATGTAGGAAATGTATGAGGCTATCAGGTTCATGGACGGATCGGTTTCTGGTTCATGACCCGCTCAGTCCGAATCGCGCCGGGTGTTTATGCCGATCGCCCCGGCCAGTCTCTCGACCGGCCTGTTGCACCATTGCGCTATGACCCCGACAAGGAGCGCCGCAGCGAGCGTACCCTCGCGGACCCCATGGATCTTTCCGCCAAGCCACAGATAGGAGGCGACGCACGCCAAGGCCACAAGCGACACATCCACAACGACCTTGGTAACGTCAAACCGTGTCTTGAACGCCTTGCAGATCGCCAGCACAAGTCCCTCGCCCGCCAGCGTCACCACTCCGGCCACGACCTCGAACGCCACACCGACCCCCACAAGCACGATGCCCACAAGGCACCAAACGACCTGCATAAGGTAGTTCGGGCAAGGCACATCCGCGATGCACCAGCAGGCGAAATCCGTCATATACCCGAACGCGAACGCCACCGGCAGCTGCATCAGCTGGACCCAGTCGTAATCCTTCCGCAGGAGCGCCATCTGAATCAGAATGAATATGCAGTGCATCACGATCGTTGCCTCCCCCACCGTCAGCGGGCACAGCATACTCGCCACATAAGGCGGACACGAGATCGGCGAAGTTCCAAGATCCGCCAGAATAGAAAAAGCCACCCCGAACGCCACAATCAGCAGTCCGACGCACAGCATCACATATCTCTTGAATATTTCCATTTTATCTCTTAAATATTTTGTTTCCTGAATATCTCAATATTTATTCAAAACTCTGACGTTTCCCACTACGGCATATTCATAAATACCTGTGGACACGGTTGTAATAGTCCTTGTAGTCAATGTCTTTCCTTGAAAGCAGGAACCGCTCCTCCTGAAGGATCTGGAGGTGGAAAATCGCCACCGCGCAGAGCACGACGAGCAGGTGAAGCCAGTTTGCGAAGCAGAGAAGCAGCCCGATGTAGGTCAGGTCAAAACCGACGAAAGCCGGGTTGCGGCTGATTCTGTAGATGCCGGATGTGACCAGTCCGGTCTTCTCGTCCGGGGATATTCCGGCCCTCCAACTGTCCCGCATCTGAAGCACGGCGGTAGTGAAGAACACCACTCCGAGAGCCGTCAAAGCCAGTCCGATCCAACCGCACCACCGCGGGAGGAATGAATATCCCCGGACGACGCTCCACACCTCCACGACGACAATCAGGACGGAAAAGGCAGCCAGCAACCGCTCCACAGTCAAAGTCCGCAGTTCCTTATTCCCGCGCCCCATCTGATTGGTCCGGATCCCTTGACTCCTCTGACTGAGCTGTTTAGCCAGATAGACTCCATAGAATCCGGCCATCAAGGCCAATGATATTATCTGAAATACTGTCATACAATCACGCCGGAGGCATCTGGTTCAGGATCATCCCTAAGCATTTCCTCCAGCGTACAAATTTACGAATATTCCCGAGATACCCAACGAGCGTTCAGCAGTCGGTGCGTCAGGACAGCATTTCCACGCAACGACTTTGCAAACAGGGGGTCTTCGTGCGTCAACAGGGTGGCTCCGCGCACGGGACGGGAAGCGGGTTAAGCGTAGCTATGCATTCCACCGAGGAGGTAGTTGACGCCGAAATATGTGAAGAGAACGGAGGCGGAGAGGATCAGGGTGTAGATGTGGTAGGCACGGTGACTCCTCAGGAACGGGAGACGGGTGCGGTGAACACCGAGGGAGGCGATCAGGAAAGTGATCAGGGCCCAGGTTTCTTTCGGGTCCCAGTTCCAGTAGCAGCCCCAGGAGACGTTGGCCCAGATGGAGCCTGCGATTATGCCTGAGCCTAAGAAGAACAGGGCAGGGTACATCAACGCTTCCGACATCCGGGCCATCTTCGCGGAGGCTGAATCAGAGACTGAAGTATGGCGCAGTGATGCAACCAGCCCACAAATTCCGTTGACCATAATGATGGCGAGAACGGTGTAGGAAAGCATCATTAGAGAAACGTGGATGCTCAGCAGCGGGGACGACAGCACAGGCATCAGTTGGGTGACGGCCGGGTTGGCGTTGCCCATCGCGGAAACCAGAGCGGCCAGCGACGCGACTATGATCCCGAACGGGAGCATAATCGAAAACCTCTTGAAACTCAACACGGAAGCCAGCATTGCCGTCCAAGCGATCGTCAGCATCGTCTCCGCACCATTGGAGAAAGGAATATGTCCGCTCGCGATCCAGAAGAGCCCAAGCACGATGGTCAACACGAGGAAAAACACGAAAGCCGCAGCTACTCCAACGATCTTGAATATTTCTGGAACATATTTTTTACCAACCCTTGTAGAGGAGAAATTTCCCCGGATCATCCTACGCATCGCCGCCGCCAGCATCACCAGACCGATGATCAGGAAAGTTCCTGCGATCGGAAACAGCGGAGGCAGAGCGTTGTACGCCCTCTCGGCCTTGATGCGGTACGCCGGCGGAAGGCTCTCCCCCATCTTGCTCTCCTGAAAGCGGCGCAGCTTCCCGATCGACTCTTCTAATTTTGAATATTCACGGTTCACCACCAGCTCGAAGATATAGTCCATCGACTTGCGGACGAAAAGCCACTCCTCATCAGCGATTCCTTCCGGCAGCCGGTCGCTCTGCGAGTACCATCCAAGCCGCCCGGTGCTGTCCCGCAAAGGGTAGATTTTCAGCAGGTCTCCTGAATATAAAGCCTTGACAGTCGCCTCCTTATCCATTGCGTCAACCGCCTTTTTCCGGTTGTGCATAGGAATATTCCTCCAACTTGCGCCGTAGAACATCCAGCCTGTAAGTACCTGTTCGTCAGTCAGTCCCTTCACACCGGATGTTCCATAGAGCTTTGCGCTGAAATCCGAGGCAAGAGTCTGGAGCGGGCATATTCGTCCGTGGTACAGAACGTAGAGTCTTCCGAATTCGGCGGCGATGTTTTTCGGCAGGATTTTCGGAGAGGCTGAGCCACGTTTTACCTGATTCCCTTTGACGGAAGCATTTTCCGTTTGAGGCAGCCCACCTACGGAATTCCCTGTCGCAGAAGCGGTTGCCTCCAAGCACAGAAGAATCGCTATGACCGATGAATATCTCAACGCGTTCCCGAAGAACTTCTTGAACCTCTTGTCAGTGAAGAAAAACGCCAGAAGTCCGAGAAGCAACAGAGCATAGCCGGTGTAAATGACAGCGATGCCGACCGGGTCGTGGCTCACGGTGAATGTCACACCGGCCTCATCGCTGTCATAGTCAGTCTGATAGAAACGATAACCTTTACAGGACAGGATGCGGTTCATCCTCACCTCGCCCTCGCGGAGAACCGAGCCGTTCCTTGTGAAACGCAGCCGTGAACTGTAATCCGATGCGGCGTCCGTTCCGGAATGGTAAAGCACCTCGAAGCCCTCAAGTTCCACACTGAAAGGCAGTTCGAGAATCTTTCCGTCCTTGGTCTCGAAAGTCTCCACGGATTCCCCCTCACGCACGTGAAGCATCCCCTTCCTCGCGGAAAAGGATGTCACAAGCGCTCCCGCCAGAATCAGTGCCAGCGAAAGGTGCAGCACCAGGGCCGCCGGCCGCCCCGCAAAAAGTCTTGTCATTATATCGAATCGATAAATCTTACTACCGCATCACGTTCTGTCTTGGAGAGGGCGCGGAAATTCTCAACGGATTTGCGGGCGTCGCTCTGGGCGCTTCCGTGCCACATAATCGCCTCCACAACAGTCCTGGCGCGGCAGTCGTGAAGCCTGTCAACACCTCCGGCGACAAGCTCGCTCAGGCCACGTCCCCAAAGTGGAGTCGTCCTGCACCAACCGGTACGGATGTCGTTCTTCATAAAGAGACGATGCTGGACCATATCGGTGTACGGCCAGATAGTCTGGTGAGGATAACGAGGAAGCCTCGGATCGTTGTCCTTGAAGAAACCGTTCGGATCCGTGACATTGTCCTCTCCGGTAACCCAGCTTGGACGGTGGCACGTGGCGCAACCGATCTTAGTGAAAAGTTCCTTGCCTTTGATGACCTCAGGATTGTCCAGATCCCTGGCCGCAGGAACAGCCAACCCTCTGTGCCAGATCATAAAGTCGGCATATTCCTCATCCGTCATCTCCGGCTTGAGATCCTTGGCCATCAAATAATTATAAATATCCTCCTGAACATTCCCCGTCTTGTTCTGGTCAGGGAAATATTTGTAGAAATCCTTCTGGACATCCGGATCCTGCGAAGCCACCTTGGCGTAGGTCGCCGTCATATAGTGGTAACGCCTGTCGCTTCGGGTCACGTTGGTGATGTTCCAGATGGCGTTCGCTCCGGCGGCGTCCTGCAACGGGCCACGGCTCAACGCGTAAGTGAAACGCTTAGGATGGGTAGTCTTGCCGTAAAGGCTTGCCCACTCGCCATTTGCGAATATGGCCGGATTCAGTTTGGCACCAGCCGCCTCCTCCTTGGCGTACTGCGCCTTGAGATCATCGTCATCAATCGCGTCCAGAAGCCCGACTCCATAAACGCCGATCGTGGACTCAACCCTGAAACGCACGTTTGAATATGGCACCGTGGTGGTCTCGCCGTTCTTCGTCACCTCAAGCGGCACATAGAACGCATCCTCAGGGACGATGACCTCCGGATAGATAAGACTGTAAGGCTCTCCGTCAGGGAACTGGTTGCCCCATTCGTCGGTATATTCAAGCCAGTTTATCTTGATGTTGCTTTCATCGATAGGAGCCTTGAAAGGAGCCACCGCAAGAGTCTGCGGCATTCCGGTGACCGAACTGAGGTAAGTGTCTGTGTCGTCGGTGATTACCAAAAGGTAGCCGTTGCCGTTCTTGTCAGCCTTGTACTCGGTCTGACGCTTGCCGTGACTGTAGTTCGGGTGGCAGTAGAGGCATCCGCGACGGACCATCAACGGGCCGAGGCCGCTGAAAGCCCCGTCCTTGTTCTCGTTGAAATCCCTTTCAAAGAACATCTCTCCGTTCTTGAAGGCTTGGATCATTCCGGAGTTCTCGATCACCGGAGTCGGCTGCTCGTAGGCTGAAGCGCTTGAATTGAAAGCCGTTCCGAGTTTCCCGCCGGCATACCATTCATCACTCAGCTCGGTCGGAGTCTCAGGTTCGTCCGTTCCGCCATTGCCGTTGCAGGCGGTGAAGGCAAAAAGGGTGGCTGAAAGTATCAGCAGTGATTTATTCATAATCTTTCAATTTTATATTGGTTAAAGGATCAGCCGGCTTTACCGGCCAATCCTTGGATATTCATTTAAAGTCCCGAGGGTGAAAAGCTTCCGTTTCAAAGGTTTCCACCAATATGGAACAAAGTCTTTCCTCCTCAAAGAACATTCACTTTAGTCATTGATCAAAGCCTGGCGTGCGACCTCGAGAGCGTCATTAAGGTCATTGCAGGCGTCGATGGCCTCCTTGACCTTGGCATCCTTGTAGTTCTTCACGAACGGCTTAGGCATCGCACCGATCTTCTCAAGACATTTCTCGATCGCGGAGATGACACCCTCATTGGCGGCCTGATCAACACTTGCAAGATAGGCGCTCACTGAATATGTCTGAGCGGTTGTCGCCCCGAGAGCTCCGAAATAGGCATTGCGGACGCTGACGATGTTGTCGTAGAAGTCCTCAATGGAGTTCCAGGAATGAGGGGACTCGATGTAGTTCACATCCTCTCCGGTGTACGGCTTTCCGATTTTCTGAGTGCCGACCTCGTCCACGATGTCCTTGCAGCCCTCGATGATCTGCTCGCTTCCGGCAGTGACTGACTTCCAGACGCTTCCGGCCTGGCCGCAAAGTTTCATCTGCTCGCCGAAATCATCCTCCGGCTCCATCTCGGCCTCCTCGATCAGTTCCTTCTTGGCATCGCTGACGTTGTCGAGTCCGGCCCAGGCGGCCTCAAGCCTCGCGGCGCTCAGTGACAGGTCCTTGGCGACAGCGGCTGCGTAAAGAAGTTCCTTCTCAGGGATGGCGGAGGCGGCACGCTCCTTACCGTCACGGAACAAGATATATTCAATGCCGTGGAATCCTACAAGTCCATTGTTGAGGTTGGCGACAGTGTTCTCGATGTCAGACATCATCTTCTCGCTGTCGAGAAGGTTCTCAAGAGCGACCTTGTCAAGCGGCCAGGTGTCGATGTGAGGGTCGATGCTGTACTTGGACGCGGCTCCGAAAAGGAAAGCCTCGCTCCACTCCCAGTACTGGCGGGCGGATTTCCAGAGGTCGCAGGCTGCCTTGACATTGGCATCGGTCGGTGCCGTCTGAAGTTTCTCGATCACCGCCTGAAGATCAAGCGACTTGTCAGCGAGGTTCTTGTACGTCGGGATCACAGTGTTGTCCACGAAAGTCTCGTTGACCTTCTGGAGCGTTTCCTCCTTAGCGGAGGTCGGGTCTGTGGAATTTTTGTCGCAGGCCACAACGGCGAGAGCTGAAGCCATCAGCACAGCCGCGAATTTAAAACCTTGTCTCATAGTTGTTGTATTTTTTGAATATTTATTACCTATATTACTTGCATCATCACCTCAAAAACCAGCCACTAAAAGCGATTCCAAAGGTGATCGAAGGTTCGTTGTTGAACGGGGCGACATAGAAGCGCTTTGAATATTCCGCCCTCACGACGATGTCTTTGATCGGGTACCAGTTGATGCCGGCGGCGATGCGATGCTTCCCGCACCATTTGTAGTCCAGCACGCCGTCGGCCACCTTGAACATCGAATCGTAGTACTCGTAGTGGGCGAAAGCGTAGCACTTGCTCTCCTTCTTGAAGAGTGAAAGAATATCATAGCCCACCTCTATGCTGCCGACGATCGCATCGGATCCCACAGCGTTGTGAGGGGAAGGCGAAGCGTTAGACATATTGTTCTTGTTGAACGCCGTTATCTGTTGGGAATCATTCAGATGAGCATAATCAAAGCATCCTCTGGCGATCAGGTTGTGTCCCGAGTAGGTGAAGTCCGCCGAGCCGATCATCACCTCGCCCTTGCAGTCCTTGTACTTGGAGTTCTTCGTGAGGGAGTTGTTGAAGCTTGATCCGAAGTAGCCGCTAAGGCCCATCCTCAAGCCTTTGACAGAATGGTTGTCAATCCTGAACGCCCCGGCGTAGGAGTTCGCGATCTTGAATTCATAAGGAGATCCAGCCCCGCCCTGGATGAAGTTCTCCGTGCTGAACCTGTCCGAGTCAAGTCCAGGAAGGAACATCAGTTCATAGGACCATTTGCCGAGGTTGCCCAGGATCTCGATTCCCGGCTCGTGCCAGGTGCAAGGAAAGACAGTGTTCTCCCCTTCCATCCTGTAGGCCGTGAAGAACTCGGTCGGAAGATGGTGACCATTCGTCAGTCCCACCGGGATGATTATCATTCCTGTCCTGACCTTGAACGCGTCACTGAAAGCCTTCTGGAGCCAGAACTGCTCCAAGGCGACCTCGCCTCCGCGCTCGATCTCGCTCTCATATTCACCTGCCTCGTCAGCCTCGAGCTCGACCGCGCTTTCGGTGCCTCCGTGCTCGAACTCGATCTCCGTGCCGAGCGTCCATCCTTTTCCGAAGTCGTACCCAAGATTGATGACGAAGTGCGGAATGTCGAACCGTCCGTGACTTTTATCGCCTTTATATTGCTCCGGATGGTTGTACCTCTGCCAAGCGTCGCTATAGAAGTTGCGGGTCATCATCGCCTCACCGTAACCACCGATTGTAAGTCTCTGAGCGTTAGCCGCGAAGCCAGTCGCAATCAGTATTACCAGAAGTAAAATCTTTTGTCTCATTTTTACCTTTTCAATTTGACACGGCAAAAATACAGCGACACGGAAAGTCCGGCAATCGCAATTTTTCGGTATTCTGTACGGTTTCCGTTCAGGGATTGTGGCGAATAATTGGTATTTATCGTTTAAGAGCACCGGAGAATCCGTGACGGAAACAATTGATAAGGGACGGTAGGGATCCGTGCGTGGAATCTGGTTTCTCACTCACGAAGAGACACCAGAAACCACTCCGTGCGTGAACTGTGCCTTTTGACTCACGAAAAACCAACCGGCACTCCGTGCGCAAAAACGACCTTTCCACGCACGAGAATTAGCGTCGCAACATATTTGTAAATAATCTTTTACAGACGGTATGAAATCCGACATAATTTACCTACATTTGCACTGCATTCCTTGGTGTAGAGCAACCACTCTACAAATCTAAGGTTTGTGATGTAGGTTTGGTGTCTGCAACAGGTAAGCAAATCAAAGTTATGCTTTTTGCCAAACGCAGAATTTTCGGACACAAGATGAGACACTGGACCTTATGATATATGAAAAACTTTATACCTTCTGATGGAATGGGAGATCCCAAAACCGAAGGAGATGTAGACATCAATACGTCACGGACTACAGGATTTCAGTGGTCATCCGATAATAACAGATAGCCAAGAAACGGCCAATTACCACGGCCATCATTCAGGAACATTAAGACCGCAGGAGCGTTAACAGTCTGAAGGAACGTTTTTTAGTCGAAGGATGTCCAGCCGTACTCAAGCGGATATATTCCAGAAAAAGTGACAATTTATATTCAATGCTGAATGCCGCGGAGCAAAGAATCCGCAAAGCGAGTTAGGTTATATCGCACCTGGCTCGCATTTTTGTTTTTTGTGCGTGAAAACTGATAGAATCACTCACTGAAAGCTTCCGATTCAAGTGTCGTGCGTGACAAACCGCATTTCAGGCACGAGACATAAAAGATTGACCATCTGTGCGTGAAAAATGCATTAGCACACACGGAATAAACTATAAATTATGAAACGAATTTCTTACTATGAATCCGAGCGAATGTGTGAGGCCACATTCCTCAGCGGAGGTTGCTGGTGGCACCTATACACACCAGGGAATCTCACTTCACTATTGTTCGCGGATGACGATGACTACAGGTTCGCTATGAATCTGACGGCCAGATGCACAGCGGAATTTCCAGCACTTAAGGTCATCGCCTTTGAGATAATGAGCAACCACCTACACATAGTACTATGCGGAGATAAAAACATCATCAATGAGTTTTTCACCCTGTATCGCAAAAGGCTGAAGCGTTATCTGTCCAAGAAAGTCCAAGGAAGACTTTCCAATCAGTTTCAAATGAGCCTGAAGCCGATAAACGACCTTAAAGCCTTGAGAGAGGCCATCGTCTATGTGAACCGTAACGGTTATGTGGTCAATCCGTCACATACACCATTCTCTTATCCTTGGGGTACAGGCCGCTACTATTTCAACGATGTTCCGATCACAAAAAGATTGTCAGATGTTCCCGACATCGGACTCCGAAAGATGTTTCGAAGCAGAAATCCTCATCTTCCTGTCGGATTTCGGATCATAAACGGCCATATCGCACCTACGGAATATTGTGCGATCAAGTTGGGAATGGCAATGTTCCGCAACGCACATCAATATTTCTATATGGTCAGCAAGAATATTGAGGCTTACGAAAAGTTGGCAACGGAACTGGACGATGGCGAATTCCTGACTGACTCAGAACTGTTCTCACTAGTCGTCAGGATTGTGAAGTCCAGCTATAACACCGACAGTCTGAGAAATTTAACCCAATCTCAAAAACTGGATCTGGCAAGGAAACTGCGGAGCGAATACCGGTCCTCCAATGGGCAGATCAGGCGCATCCTCGGACTCTCGCAGTACGAGGTTGACTCGCTGTTCCCTCTCAGCGCCTCAAATGATTCAATATAAACCATACTTCAGTGATAGGCTCACCTCGGTTCCTGTCAAACTTAACAAGTGGATTATTGGATATCACTGCTTTGAGAGGACAAAGGAGATTTCAGTCACCGACAATATAAACATATAAGAACAGGTTCCATTTTTTTGGATGCGAAAATCATTAACAATCAATATTAAAGGATTATGAAAAAGATTTTGGAAGTACTGCAAGACGGCAGCGGACTACTGAGGTTCAACACGGACATCGATGTGACGAAGAATCCACAGATGGCTCTTGACATCACACAAAGCGCTATTATTTCAATGGCAACAACCCTATGGGGCGGGAACGAGATTTCTGTTCTGGCGATGATCCGGGCATTGGCGATAGCGGATCTGTCAGTGAGTGTTAATCAAAACGAGATGATTGAATATCTCCGGCAATCCTCAAAGTCCTTGGGTGAAGCATTCCGGCTAGCGATGGAAAATGCCGAAAGGCAAGGCCGCGCGACAATCTTTCCGCCGAACGTCAAGCCAAATTCCAAAGGGAAGAACTGAATATGACGCATTTTCGCTCCGTGAGTGGAAACGCTTCCTCCACGCACAAATGATTACTGTAGGTGGCTTCGTGCGTAGAACTTGGCTTTCCACGCACGAACATCATCGGCAGTCCTTCTCGTGCGCCAGATTGGTTCCTCACTCACCGACAGATTGCCTAAAGTGAACTCGTGCGTAAAAACGGCTCTCATACGCACCAAGTGACTACAAAGAATAACTCTGGAGAAAGACGATTTTACAAGCACGGGGATATTTATGAGCCACCGGAACAAGACTTAGAAGCTGTTTTGAATTGTTTGAAATGTTCTTTGAGGTGAAAAATCTTCATTTTCTTCCCGCTTCTTCAGTCAGATAGCACCGCTATCTTCCTTGGAAGAAGCGGTCGAAACTGAAGTTTTTCACTCTCAAACCTTCAAACAAACAATTCAAAACAGCTTCTTAAAAATTGTTTTTTTACCATCTATATGCACACATTATCTAAATTAGTCGTATATTAATAGTTTGGAATTAGAAAACCATACATTTTTGACTTGAAGACGATGATTAGGCCATAGATAACGAGATAGCCTAAAGATATAATTCCGAATAGAACAGGCATAATATGGACAGAAGAAAATTCATAAAGATAGGGACCGGCGCGGTTGCTGTCGGGGCGATGTCCGGGTCCGTGGTCTTGCGGGCGGCTGAAATTTCCGCCGAAAACAAGGCTTCGGACGACCTCACGGCAGGATATTCAGCGGCGAGTGATTCCGCATCGGAATATTCAACGGCCAGATATTCATCAGAAATCGGGGAAGCCGGCAAGAAAGATCTTCTCGTGAGATTTCTGGGGACAGGAGCGGCGGATTGGAACGGCATGGACGAGAGAGGCGAGTTGAGGCGGCTTTCGAGCGTGCTCCTTGACAACCGCATCCTTATCGATTTCACCCCGTCTGACGCGGACATGCTGCCGCCGGGATTCAAGAAACCTGACGCCGTGTTTTATACTCATTCGCATTCCGACCATTACAACGCCAGGGCCGCCATCGAAACGCTCCACGCAAATGTGGTATATGTAGGTGACACCTGGGTTGAAAGGGCAAAGGCGGATCTCGCCGCGGCCGCATCAGGACTCGGCAAGTCCGCGCCAGAAGTCATCGGCCTTGCGATCGGCCAGAGGACACAATGCGGAGACCTGACGATCACGGCTCTGCCTGGCAACCATGCGACAAAGGACGACAATGAGCAGACCCTCATTTATCTGATCGAAAAAGGTGACGTACGCGTCCTGTATGCCACCGACACCGGCGGGATTCCAGTCAGAGCCGCCAGAATCGTCGGGATAGACGCCCACATCGCGGACGGGAAGCCGATCACCGGGCTTATCATGGAAGCCACCATGGGAACCTCCCATGATGAGGATTTCAGGATATTCACCCATTCGAGCGTGGGAACTGTCCTTAGGACCGCCCACGTCCTTCAGGACACCGGAAGACTCAAGGCTCCGCAGGGCCAGCCTGTGTACCTCACCCACATGGCAAGGACACTCCACGGCACCCAGGCACAGCTCGACGCAAACCTTCCTCAGCCTCTCCGTGCCGCTTACGATGGATTGGAAGTCATATTCAGAGGATGATCTTCCACCATCGAATAATTTTTACCGTATGTCGTCATCCACAAACCGCCTGTAACTTAAGGTCTTGAATATAAGCTTTCCATAGGTGCAGGCAATATGTAAACCAACAACTGTTTTATGAAATTTATCGGGAATATTCTTTGGCTGATTCTGGGAGGCCTGCTGGTCTCCCTCGGCTACTTCATCGCAGGACTGCTTTATTGCGTGACCATCATAGGCATTCCATTCGGGTACCAGTTGTGGAAGTTCGGGGTGTTTTCCCTATGGCCGTTCGGAACGGACGTGGTGGACGGGAACAACGCCGGAGGCTGCCTCAGCATATTCATGAATGTGATTTGGATTCTGCTGGGATGGTGGGAGATCGCTGCGACGCACCTTGTCTTCGGGCTCATCTGCTGCATCACGATTGTTGGGATCCCGTTCGGGCTTCAGCATTTCAAGATGGCGCTGCTTTCCGCCATGCCGTTCGGCAAGACATTCCGGAAAGCGTGATTTGCCGCTGATTCGGCGACAACTATCAGCATAAAATACAGAGCATTCGTGCCCACTACCGCAAGCACCATCTTATTTTCAATCCCGAGTCAGCGTAATCTCGTCAAGAGTCATCTCAGGGAACCGACCGGACTCCGCCATAGCACGAAGTTCTTTGAAAGCCTTCTGGCCATCAGAGGTAGCCTCCGTCTTGTCTCCACGTATCTCAAAAGGGATTTTTCCTCGTTGAACCACAGCCCTGGCAAACACATTCATAGCCGTATTGGCACTCATCCCGAACTGGGAACAAAGCGCATCAAATGAAGACTTGAGACTAGCGTCCATCCTAACCGTCATTGAAACTTGAGCCATAATCACTGATATGTTGTACGAATACAACAAATTAATTCAATATGCAACAAATTTAACGCATAATGACGCAATTATAGACTAATTTGATGACTCTCTACCGAGGTATATAACTAATTCCCAGATGGATGCTCCCCGTTCAAGCCAGTCAGGCCGTCGCCGAACAATTATATACGAGCTGGCGACACCTGCATTTTGTGAATATGGCGGCATACAAACCAGCCCTGAGTACAGCGAGAGGCCTGTGGATATGCCGCCTATGGTTTCTGGATCCGTAGGCGGCATACGGCCCGGCCTCACTATGGCGTGGAAGCATAACCGTATGCCGCCGTTTTGCAAAATGGCAACACGTACCTTTAAGATCAGCGAGACATATAGCTCGGCTCCGAGGCCCGCATGCTTTTCTATGATATGTCCCTAACACTCAGGTGCGCGAACATATTCACACCTGGAAGAGAAATTCGCTGGCTGTCAGGTAAATGGCGTTTCAGGTGCGTGTGGTTTCCCGCACCTGGAAGTCCGGAACACCGATAGAACGCTCTGTACTGGGGCCGCCGACTCTTAGGTGTGCGAATATGCGCGCACCTGGAACGCCAACTCGTTAGTCATCAGACGGATGCTGTTTCAGGTGCGCATAGTTCCGCATACCCGGAAGAGCTGTCCACTGTTGTTTTACCGGATAGAAACTGCGCGTGAGAAGGCCTTTCTGCGTACAGAATATTCCGGTATGCATCTTTGGTGCAGGAAACGCACTTCCGGTGTACCAAACGAACCAAGAGGCGGCGGCAACGTTCCTGATTACCATCTCACTCTGGAAGCGATGAAACGACTGGTGTTTATCAGCAATTGGACATAAGCGGAAAGAGCTCGACTCGATAAAAAACGCGTATGTTTTATTATCTTATGCTTTTCTCCAAAGCAAGAATCAGGTTGTACACTCCTGACGAGGGGTTGCAAAACTTCTGTAGTTTTCTGGCCCTTTCCACAGCCGCCAGACGATTATTCCACAAATACGATTTTTGCGTTTCCGTCAGTGCCGCTTTTTCATATTCATTCCAACAGTTTTCCAATTTGACCAATTCGTCAAACGCTTCATCCGTGGTAATATTGGAAACGCATCCCTTGCCGTGAAGCAAGAACCATAATTCTATGGAAGGATTGCTCAGCAACTTGAATGCTCTGCAGCGTTCAAGTCTTGCGTTGACTTCAGGAACATCCATATCGTACATCAGAAAGACCAGAACCTTGTCATTCTTCGATATTTTCAGTTCCCTCCTTCTGGCATCGATAAGGCGTTGCGAAATATCTCCTCCTTCCACCTTGGGAATTATCTTGATAGGCGAACGATAAGCCTGTTTCAGATGATCCAGATATGTCTCTTCCGTCTCACCCTCACAGAATACAAGAAAAACAGGTTTCATCTTCCGCCTTGGCGACTCCAATCTTTGCTTAGCCATACTCACTCCTCCATCAGACTTTTTAGGTTCATAACCGTGGAATCGATAAAAGGAACAGCATCAAAGCGTCCTTGAATATATCCTTTCTCCGCATCCATATTCTCTCGAAAATCCTTGTAGTCATACAATGAATAGACCTCAGTTGATCCATCTTCCTGCTTATTGACAAACACAATCTGATCTTTTCGAAGTCTTTTCATATCTATCAGGTTCGTGTTGTGAGACGTGAACAGAAGTTGCGAGCTTTCGGACGCGTGTATGAGATCCAGAATGAAATCCGCAAGCCTTGTATGCAGACCGACATCGAACTCATCCATAATCAAAGACTTTTTGTTCCGGACCACATCCAACAGACGCAGCAGAATCTGGAATAGTTTCCTCGTTCCATTGGATTCTTCAACATCCAGATCAAAAACCACTTCCGGAGACCTCTTGTGTATGGTCTGGAAGCGTAAAATATCGACCATCCTGAAATTCAAATCCGGGTTTCCCGCTGATGGCATCAGGGGGGCAGGAATCTGCTCGTGCCTGACCCTTATGTCGGTTATGTCTGTATCACAAATTGCCAGAGCCTTTAATATGACCTTCTTATATGCGTTAAAGTTCTCTTCTACTGCAGAGACATTGTTCAGATCCACCATTCCCAACAAGAATGTTTTCAAGAAGTAGCGGTACAACCGCTGCGCCAGGTCTCTGTTCATTGAACTTGCCCGGCTCAAGAATAAATTCTTACGGCTTGTGTTCACCGCCACATCGTTCGGTTTCAAGATGATTCCTGCCGTGAATGTGTAAACTTTGTCTGAACCTTCATCGCGAGTAAAGATTTTCGCTCTTTTTCCTTTGGGGTAATAATAAAGGCTTTCTCTTATCACCTCATTGCGTGTCAATGCAAAAGAGTACTCGTACTCAATTCCCCCACACACAAAGTCAATCAAAAATTCACTCGGTTTCTTATCATAACCATCAAACTTGAATGGCATAAAATTGAATATCACCCCTTCATTATGCAGATGGGACTCTAGAATCATCCCGCAGCAAAAAGTGATTGCCTTCAAAATGTTGGACTTTCCTGACGCATTAGGCCCGAAAAGGCCGATGGACTTCAAGACTTTTGTACCATTCCAATCAATGACATTATAAGCGAGATCACGTGCCTGTGCGGAATTACTTTTGGCCGCAATGAAATCAAGACAAATTCTGTTTTTGATTGAGAAAAAGTTCTCTAATTCTATTCTCAGGAGCATATCCTCTGTAATTTTGTAACTTTTCTACAAAAATAGGCTCTTAATTTGGATTTTACAAGAATTTATGAAGCCAGGATCCGGTCATCGCTGACATTAATGAATGCCATAGCCTTTCACTGTCAAGCTTTTCAGAGACAAAAATGAGGACAAACGTTACTCAAAAGCGCCATCCGACACTCTCGGGGAACGAAAAGAGGCGTATATGCATCCCAAAAGTGCGGAAGAAGTATTCGTGCGCATGCCGGATAGCCTCTCGGATGCGAAAATGGTTAATAAGGCCGCTCTTGATTGTCCGGACGCACCCCTCGGGAGACATAAAGTTGGGGAAACGTTTCCCAAGAGTGCAGGCTGCACTCTTGAGGAACAAAAGAGGCCGAAAGCGTTACCGAAGGGATTCGGAGCAAGCCTAAAGTGCATAGAGCCGAAAAAGAATATCTCACAATTAAAGAGAATGGACAAAATTGCCAGACAGCGCATTTTGCGTATTCTGTCAGTTTTGCCATATCATCTTTCCTCAAATTTCCGGTTTACCTTTCCGGAAATGCGACATTAACGGTAAAAGCACAAGACAATGGGAATGAATATGAGCACAACTTGCAAGGCGGAACACCGCCGAATCACATCCCCGCCCGGAGCAGGAAGTACAAGAGAAAGAACGCCAACCTCAACAACCGAGGCTGGTCTTAATGAATATATCAACACCACGGATCAGGTCGCCAAAAATCAGGAATATAACTGAATATAAAGCCGTTGGATAAACGTCCAAGACTCCGGCAAGCCAGACGAGACAACATAACCCACGGAAACAATCCTCAGAAAAAGTGCTGAAAGTCCGAAAATATCACTACCTTTACAACGTTTCAGACCCTATGATCTGGAACGGACATATTGATGAAAGTGTTTTCGCACTATCCTTTCAAGAAAATGTGGTAGTTTTCAACGAAAGTAAGGATAAACGACAGCACCGTTCATCTGTATTCGCTTGCGTGTATTCAACACCCAACGATACAGGTGTGGGGATTGTTTCCGTTTATTTACTTTCAGGTTCTACCACAACCTTCTTGAAGATAAGCGACGAAACGGGCTCCACACTTTCTTTTTGTTATAAACATCTCCAATGAGAGGCCCTTAGGAGAACGATGAACAATTATGAAGAGCAAAGGATTATTGCGTTTAGAGAACAGAATCGACTGGTTTTGTGATGATATAGAATTTGCGAATATCATTGCAAAGAATATACATCTTCTGCAGGGCAATACGACCATATTTAAAGGTGTTACTCAAAATTCCAGTCCTTCGTTATATAGAAGGTCAAATAACCCAAAATCAAGGACATTAGTTGCACAACACCTTAAGAAAACAATCTTCGTTTCCTACATAAAAGAGCTGTACGAGGAGGTTTCTGAGTATCTTCAATATATCCTTATATGCGGAGCCAGATGTCCCATAGATCATGCAAGATTACTAGGTGAGAGTAACAAAATTACGATAGACTCTAATACACTATTAAGTGCGGGATCATACTTTAAAATCCAAGAAATGGTCATGTCTCTGACATTTCAGGCACTATGTGCAAAGAAGAACAAAACTATTGAGATAATCAAAGGGGTAATTAACAAATTAGGATTAAACGTAGATCCAAGTATAATCAAAGCTGCTGTAACTTATCTAGAGTTAAGGCATTTCTATGTACATTCTGACGGTAAACCTGACAATAAATTCAAAGAGGAACACTCTGACATAAAAATGAAAAATGGCAGAATTGCCCTATCTAAAAACCTATTATTGAATGCAAGAAATAAAATAATCAAATTAGTGGAAAATATTGATTATGAAATGATAGCAAAGAATTATATTCCTAAAGAAGAAATGCAACCATAGCATGTTGTAATTTTCATAGAAACAACCTCTAAAGCATCAGCATATAGTAAAAAGTATCACATAAAGTAAGTAAAATCCATAAAATTAAACTTTTATGAAAACAAAAACATTAGTCTTAACATTTATCTGCTGTATTGCGTTTGCTTTTAACGCCACAGCTCAGGTCAGCTTATCTTATTATTATGATGGATATTGGAGCAATTGGTGGAGATATGAAAGAGTTTTCGATTCCGTTCATGCGAAAGGTACATTTGATGGTTTCTGCCTATATACTTCTGGTAGCCATCCGTCTGAGTTTTTCTTCAAGTTCTTTATTTCAAATCCATCAAAGTATTCGGATTATGAAATAAAACAGATCTATAAAAGTAAAGGGTGGCTAGAATATAGCGGTATTGTCGAGTATTATGTAACCGATGATTACCCTACAATTAAAAGTCAACTAAAGGCAATACAACAGCACAAACTGGTTTGGGGATCAATAGGGGGAGATTATAATGAAAGAGGCTACGATGTATACGGAGGAATCGCCGTTAAAAGAACGGCAAAGGCCACAATAAATGTTCAGCCATATAAACCCAGACATAATTGGAGATGCTATAACATATATTTTGACGATGTGGCGATAGGTATTTCTGTTGCCGCCGATGAATTGAGATAATACGATGAAATTATACAAAACATGGAAAAAGTATCACGTCGACTCTTTCTGAGAAAGACCTTTGCAAGCCTTCTTCCTATTATTGGAGCATTGTCATTCCCTGTTGTTAGTGCTGGTGCTAATACGAAGACTATAGACAACGAATCTCCAGATTATTGCCCAGGTAGTTGCACGGGACTATGCACAACATCTTGCATGGGGAATTGCAAAGGAGAATGCAAAGGAGGATGTGTTGGAGACTGCACCTCCTCTTGTAAAGAGCAATGCGCTAGTGCTTGCGGTCAAGGATGTGCTAGCGCTTGCACTGGAGTTTGCGCAAGCGGATGTGGAGGAACTTGCGGTAGTGATTGTGTGTTTACCTGCCAAAACTCATGCACTACAGCCTGCCAAGGCACGTGCTCCTCTACTTGCCAAGGCGCATGTTACTACACCTGCCAGACGAGATGTACTACTACCTGCGGAGATTCCTGCCAGCTGGTATGCACAGGCACCTGTTCCGGCTCGTGTGGCTCAAGTTGCGGCTATGGATGCACAGGAACAGCGTCATTGTTCTAAATCAATGACTGTATGAAACGTTCAACTCAATGGCAAGCCGGACTAGCCAAGACAATCACATTCATAGTCACAAAAGACTGCCAGCTTGCTTGTAAGTATTGCTACCTCGTCGGGAAAAATTCCAACGAGCGGATGACTTGGAATGTGGCTAAAAAAGCTATTGATTATATTCTTGATTGCGAGGAGGAGATGGATGAGGAAAGCGTCATCTGGGATTTTATCGGTGGAGAACCTTTCCTCGAAATAGACTTGATCGACCAGATTTGCGATTATCTCAAGACAGAGATGTATTGCAGGAATCATCATTGGTTCAACTCCTATCGTTTTTCTTTCTCGACGAATGGGATCAACTATGATTCCGAGAAAGTCCAACGCTTCATCAGCAAGAATTACAATCATTTGAGCATAGGGATAACAATCGACGGGACAAAACGCAAGCACGATCTTAACAGGATATGGAAAGGCGATGGGGCAGAAAAAGGATCATACGATGATGTGGTCAGGAATATTCCTCTGTGGCTAAAGCAATTTCCTAATGGTGGCACCAAGGTGACAATCAGCAGTGCGGATATTCCTTATATTCAAGAAAGTGTTCTGCATCTATATTCTCTCGGCATACACGAAGTGAACATCAACTGTGTGTTTGAAGATGTGTGGAAAGATGGAGATGATAAACTCTTTGAAGATCAATTGTTGCAACTTGCCGATTCCATTATTGACGGAGAATACTATAAGGACTATTCCTGCTCATTCTTCAACGAGAATATCGGTCGTCCAATGGATTGTAAGCTACAGAATCAGAATTGGTGCGGCGCGGGGAAAATGTTGGCGATTGATGCAGAAGGGAACTTTTATCCCTGCACACGTTTCGCACAGTATTCATTAAGGAATAAAAAAGCCATCGTCATCGGCAATGTGAACGATGGAATCGACAAGAATAAACTTCGCCCGTTCTTGACACTTGACCGTTGCACCCAATCAACACAAGAATGCATTGATTGCGAAGTGGCTGAAGGCTGCGCGTGGTGCCAAGGGGAAAATTACGATGCGGCCGACACTCCGACAATATTCCAACGTTCTACCGCAATATGCAAAATGCACAAGGCGAGGGTCAGAGCCAACAATTACTATTGGAGGAAGCTTAATATGAAGTTGGATGAAGATTCATCCGAAGGCGAAGAATAGTTATATCTTCTAGAGTAAGACTATGCTACAGTATTTAGTAATTCAACTGGATGACACGTCAACGTCATATTGCCATTATACCAATCCTAAAGAAGGTAGGCACTTGATGTCTTTGGAGACACTCAAGCGTGGAATTCTATTTGGGATGACGGAAAACTTTAATATCCAAATAGTTTATCCGCCATATACCATACCCGATGAATATAATCAGGCTATCGACAGCATTAATTGCGTGAGAATCAAGCCTGCAAAAGAGTGCGCGAATGCCAACGCTGTTGTATTCAACAATTTGGACGAAGTTGATAACCTAACTCTAAAGGAGGGTGTCTATTATATTCTGAGGATTGATAAAAAGACCTTATTTGACAGATATGATAAGGTATCATTGCTTCTTGAAGATGTGAGACGATTGAATATTGTCATAACGGATATTGAGTCATTTAACAAGGACGATTTTACCAGATATGAGAATGTGTTAAAGCACTTGAATGAAAAAATCAAGGAATTATATTCCCAAGGTAAAGTACCGCAATGTAATATTCTTACAGATCGTATTATGCTCACGAAGATGAACAACTGCGGTGCCGGAGAAACATCTATAACATTGGCTCCAGACGGGAAGTTCTATGCGTGTCCTGCATTTTACTTATGTGACAGCGACCGTTCACTTGGTGACCTAAAAAGTGGTCTGAACATCAAAAATCCTCAACTTTACAGGTTAGACCACGCTCCAATCTGCCGGCACTGCGATGCTTTCCAATGTCATCGCTGCGTCTGGCTTAATAGAAAGGCAACTCTGGAGATTAACACACCAAGCCACGAGCAATGTGTGATAGCGCATCTGGAAAGGAACGCGAGTCGTGAATTGCAGATGGAGTTAGCTAAATGCACGAATATCTTCTCCTCTTACGAAGAGATTAAAGAAATAAATTATTTGGATCCTTTTGAAATCAAAAAAGAATGGAAAGAAAAGTAGTAGGGCAAGTTTTGCCGGAAGAAAGAGATGAGATCAAGCGTCTGTTTGAACGCAGAAACGGTCTTGAGGAATTGGCCAGAATTGTCACGGCCGACAATGATGATCTGTACGAGAAAGTCGTCAAGGACTTAGGAGAGACAAAAGTCAACTTCCAGTCCTGGTGGGATCGTATGAGTACTAAGTACCAGTGGGAAAGTTCCGCCGGGGGACATTGGGAGATTGATTTTGAGAGTTGCGAGATAATACTTGCGTTTTAGTCATACGCATATGCGACGTGTATCTATTTACGAGATTTATGATGTCCTTTACTTGCATAGGCCAAATAAATTGTCCATATCTGACATAAGAGCATCATTAGTAGCAGCAAGGACTCCCGACAATTTAGTAACATGGCAAAATATCTATGACACAATTAAATCATACAAAGGATATGCGATATGTCGTGACACATACAGTAATCCATACAAATACTATATTAATCCCTTTGTTAGTAGCCTCTAATAAAAGGGAAAGATCGTGATACAATATAGATCAACAGTATTATCCAATTTAAATCAGCTATCAGTACTAAATTATGCATCTGTATATAAAAGCCCCAAGTGTCGTAATTTCAATCCTATTAATATCATCGATATGTTATTCCCACGAGTCTAATGGAAATGATATGTTCCTTGCCACCATATCTTACAACGAAAAAACAGTTTATGACTTGGTTTCAGATTTCACAAGTGAACAGATCACTGTAGAGTCTTGCAAGAGAGCATCTCAAGATGCAACTGTTCTAATCTCATCTATTTCAGATGGAAATGAGAAACATCGTATCAAAGTATTTAAGGATTTTGTAGATTTTCTTGTAGATGGGCACACAACTATGACTCATAACGAATTTTCTCTATTGAAAGATATGTTCAAAGGTCACCTATTTATTTCTACGGTTTATAATAGGGTAGAACTAACAATATATGAATTATCTATAAGAGGAGTAAAAGCCAGAGTTTTGTATAATAATCTACAGAATGAAGGTATCAGCGTAAGAATCATAAGCAAAAGATTAAGCCCTTTTGCAGCAAGTCAACACGACATAGGCGCAGACTCATCATATTGTACATTTTATGCCTCCGGACTGTTAAAAGACATTTCGTTACCAATTGTTGATCTAGAAATAATTCATCGGTCTAAAAAGTTGTAGCATCAATATTAAGATCATGTTCCCTTTAATTAGTCATTTTCATTAGTGTCCACTAAAAAATCATAAAAGTTAATAGATTAATGTGGCATGAAAGTGCCTGTTACTACTTGATTACAATATATTTCAAATAATCTTATGTTTTTAGAGGACAGCGACAATTGACTTTATCAATTTATGGGTTGGTTCAGAAAAATAACAGAATGGTTCGTTAGGGATTCGGCGGCCAGAAAGAGGTTCATTGATGAGTTCAATGAGAATGCAAAGCTGAACTTCACGGACTTGAGGGTGGATTCATTGCTGGAGGCTGGAATATGCTGGGGCAATGAGGATCCGAAGTACCGGCACGAACTTTCAGCACCGCTCTTCGCCAGCGGATTCGAAATCCGTGTGCGCGCAGGGTCGGAAGTGTCAGTTGATGACATATTGCTGATAGGCAAGATAATCCTCTGCGATGAGTACATAGTCAGAAGAATGTACGTGCTTCATTGGGACACATTGGTGATAAGAGATCTGAGGACAGACAGGTATGTGGATTGGGCAATCAATGATTTTGTCCACCTCGGTGGTCTCCTCGCCACCATCAGAGCGAATATGAATCTAATCGGACAGTAGCGCTATGTGGAAGATATTCAGAAAGAAGACACAAGAGGAAAAGGAACTGGAGGAACTCTCCCAAAAGATAAAATCAGAGCCACTGAATATGTCAACCCTTTTCTCGAACTTGAATATGCGAGGCGAGATTGATGCATTATATTCCGACCTATGTCATCGTGCACATCCGGACCGATTTGTCGGTAACGATGAGAAGATGGTGCTTGCCGACAAACTCTTCAAACAAGTTCAAGAGAGCAAGGCTGACTACCAGAAATTACTTGCCCTAAAAGATGAGGTTGATAAACTGTGTGAGCAATGAAGTGTAATGTATGTGGTCAGGAGTTTGGCAACGGTGCTTATTGCCAACACTGCAAAGCGGATAGGATAACGGCGTTGGGGAACTATTATGGAGGATATAATGCTCCTGATGTCCCGAATAATGTCACCTCGGATACAAATACTGGAAGTAGCAACCCGAATTCGGGTTATAGCTCCGGCAATGACTCGTATAACAGTGCTAAGCGAAGCGGGGCTGGGAATAGCGGAGAACAGTTTATGGTATGCTACAATTGCGCCAATGTCATTCCGAGGGATTCTGAGTACTGTCCTTGCTGCAGAACCAAGCTGTATGAAGTTTGTCCTAAGTGTGGACACAGATATTCTTCGCAGTACAAGATATGCAACAAGTGTGGCACTAATAAGGAAGAGTACATTGAAGAACAAAGGGAAATAGAGCGGCAGCAACGTGAAGAGGCACGTCAAAGACAAGAGGCGGCAAGAAAAGAAGAAGAAGCCAGGCAGCGAGAAATAGAAGAGAAGCGGAGACAAGAGCAACGATGGAGAGAAGAGTCAGAAAGAAGAAGACGTGCAGAAGAATTGAAACGACAGAGAGACGAGGCTGCTAAAGAAGCTGAACTTAAAGGAAAAATATTGCAATCAGATGCATACAAAGAAGCATCTAACTTTATTAATGATATGCACTCTTGTGTATCTGAAAAATCAGCAAGACGTATGAAAAGGAGAACAATCTTTTCAAACATATTCAAATACATTGGCCTTTTCTGTTTATTGGTTGGATTCACCATATATATTATTGGTGCAATAATTTCGGATGACTGGACAGGCACAGTGCGTATCGGTGGCTTTCTAATTATAGGAGGTCTTGTCCTGTTGTTAATTTCCCAATTATTTGGAGGTTCTCGTTTATCGGACAACAACGTAAGATTAATTATTGAACAACGGGTAACAAGGCAACTCTCAGAATCTTATTATAAAGATCACAAATTCCATAATGAATTTGCCCGTCAAGTGGCAAAAAAATATGTTGTTTATTATGGTCATCGAAAGAATCGTCAAGAAGGCTTATATGATATTTTCAGAAAGATGGTTTCACCAGATGTCTTCAATCGATTATAGCCTGATGAACATCAAAATGTGAAATTAGAATAACGGCATTGACCAAATAAGAATAGGAAATAAAGGACAAGCATCATGAGATATACAATGGAACGAATCTTCCACCCTATTGGGCATGGAGCATTTTACACAGAAAGATTTTATGAAGACGGCAATGATGATCCATTATTCACAGCCGTGTATGACTGTGGTTCATTTAGTTACGGGCAGCTTAAAGGCATTATTGATACGACCTTTAAGAAAGAAGATAAGATCAATCTATTGTTTATTTCGCATTTCCATTTTGACCATATTAGTATGGTTCAGCATCTTAAAAGTCGATGTGATATTGATTATATCATCGTGCCTGTCTTGAGTTTAAGCACGTTGGTTGAGTCTCTAATCCATTATGCAATCATAAAAACAGGTCCATCACTATCTACTAATATCGTAACTTTGTTATCCGATATCTACAATCGTAATAACGACAGAATAATTAGCATAAATAGAACAGATGACGAAATCCCGAAAGTAATAAATGTCGATCCGATACACGATGAACTCAAAGGTAATGCAGGGCGAACCTTAACCAATGTTATATTTCACTTTAGGAATTGGAGATATATACCTTTTGTACACGTTGATAACAAAGCCGAAGACTTGTTAAAAGAAGTTCAAAAGGATTCTCACTTTAGTGGTATAGACTGGGACAATATAGATATCAACGCTCTATTTGATACAATAAAAAACATTGACGTTAAAGTTCTTAAAGACATTTATTCCAGTGTGTATAAGGATGAGCACAACTCTTATTCCATGCCTGTATATTCTGGATTAGATTGTAAACCTCAATGCCATAAGGGGTGTCATAAACAATGTGAGTTTGTAGCCTTTTGCCATATCAATTGTTTGTATATGGGCGATTATGACGCTAAGAGCAGAACAAATTATGACAACCTTAAGGATTACTTCAAAAACTATTGGGATAGAATAGGTCTTATCCAAGTTCCACACCACGGTTCGGAACACAACAGTGATAACAAACTTTATGAGCCGAATAAGTTATGCATCATATCATCTGGACGAAATGATAGATACGACCATCCAGACCAAGCAACAATAGACGCGATAATGAAAGCAGGAAGTATCCATATGATAGTGACAGAGGAGAAAAAGACCAAACAACTTTTCAAATATCAACTAAAATAGAGAACAAAACGTTTACATTATGAAATCAAATACAATCATACCACTATTAGTGACGTTGCTTGTCACCATCGGGTGCTCAAATAACAAAGAGTACAATTACGGAATTGAGTATATGCACGGGAATGTGAAGTCCGTGGATCTTTCAGTGTTTGAGGCCAAGGCGAAGTTTGGAGAGGCTATAGAAGGCGAACTATTTGAAACACAGCATTTCATATTCAATACCAACCATCAAATTGAACAGCTAAAGCTATATATGGACGAAATGGAAGACATCTCCACCACCGTTATCAAATTCAAGTATGACAGTTACAATAATTTACAGGTTGTCAACATATATGACTTCAAAGGAGACTTATACGGAATTCATGAATGCCAATACAGCAATGGCAAAATAAAGAAGTGTGATATGTACGAATATTACAATTGCACCAAAGAGAAAGAGAAATGGAGAACAATCCACTATTCTTTCTCCGGCACACACGTTATTGCTGATATTATCGAAAAATATGACAAATTTACATATGATATCAAGTACGGTCATAAAGGCAAGATTGTGCAAGCCGCATTCAAAGATGTTAAATCCACTAATAGTAGGACAACATTGGTAGAAAGAGATAATGATGGCAATATCCTAAAAACAACAAATACCTATAACGACCATGATGGTATGTTTCTGTTTGATATTATTCACCCATATTGGATTTATACTCTTGGGCCTATAGCATCTGATTTCTCCTATGATAAGTATTTTGAGCGGGACGAGAATGCCTACCTCTATGAATACGAATTCGATGAGCATAAGAATTGGACAAAGAGAATAGTTTATGAGAATGACAAAGAGCATCCTCAATACATCTATAAACGGAGCATTGAGTACTATGAATGATCGGCATATACTTACAAAGCAGCCGGATGTTTGCCAAAATAATCCGTATGAGAATGTTCTTTACAAAACACGGCCACAGGGAATGGCAGAAGAGGCAGGGATAGGCATGCAGGTGTGGCTGACTCTACCTTAGTAGATGAGAGTTGGGCACGGTGGAGGAGGCCACAGAGTGATGTGGGGCAGGATGGTGGAGCTGTGGTCTTAGAAATGAACGGGAAGTGGATGATAATTCTAATATAAAGTAATATATTCATTATGAAGACAGAAGACAGATTCGAGTACTGCTCTCATTGCAGTAAGAGTACATTCTCGATGGAGGAGGGACGTAGGTGTTCGTTGACGAGGAAGGAACCAGAGTTCGAGGAAAGGTGCGAAAATTTCGATGGAAACGAAACGGAGGTAGCGGAGGCTATCAAAGCAAAAACGAGAGAGGTGGAGGAAAGTGTTGGAGTCCACGGATTTCTGGCGTTTTACTTGTACTTTGGTGTAATCGGAGGAATCATTCTGACAATTGTCAGCGCATTGGTTTCCAACGTGTTCGCATCAAGAATATATTCAATCAGCAGGTCATTATTGGCCTGTGACATCTTGATGACGGGCAGTTTTATCGCAATAGGGATTTACACTGTGGTGGCTTTCCACAAGCGGTTGCCAAATGCTGTGGCTCTTGCCAAGACTCACCTGATTTGGTTTGCGGTGACCAATGGATTGGCGTTGTTGAGCAGGAGTGTGGGGAACGGGGTTTTGAACAATCCTGTGCGGCTGATAATCTCTTTGGTCTGGGCTGGTATATTCTTTACTTACCTGACAGTATCGGAGGATGTCAAGATTCTGATTCCGAAAGAGACACGACGTTTGTTCAAGGGAGACAAGATAACTTTGATAACAGTGGTGGTCACCATTCTGATTTTGTTTGGCTATGGGATGCTTGAGGTTGCCGTGGCTGGATATTAGGCGGGATTTTATCTCATTGGTACACCAAAGGGGGGCGTCCATTTTAATTGCGGTGCTGGTATATCAGAGGGCTTTTACTGCACGAAACGGGAGATGGGTGGATTGACTTATTGATTGCTATGTATATTGATAACAACATTATGGTGAACAGCAAGAATTCGGTGGTGACAGGAGTGACCACCGAATATGGTTGGAGGTTTTTGAGGGCGGCGGGATTGGTGATGGTTGCCTGTGTCGGACTGGGACTGATCATCGGGTCCTTGAATCTTTATCTGGTTGATTATGTTATTTCTCCGAAGTTGTCTTTCGTGGCTATGATGGCTTGGGTGTCGGTTCTGGGGATGATGTTTGCCAGATTTGTTTGTCTGTCCAGAAAGGCGGGGCTGATTGTGGGTGGCACGACTTGCGTTGGTATATTCATTTACATTGTTTTGAATTATGCTCATTTGGGGATAAGGGCTGCTCTGGGATCTGTCGGGATTTATTGGCTTCACGTGTACCTTGGATTCCTCTGTTTCGTGTGCTTCTGCTTCGGGATGTACGCACAGACTAGGATTGGTAACGGGCTTTGCCGGAAGAAAACGGCGTGGGTGGCACTCATTGTCCTCTTGTCCGTTATTGTAATAAGGCTGCTGGACAGTTGCTCGTACATGATGTTCGATCGTGCTGGGTATGAACAGACGATGAGCTCGTCGTTGCGTTCATCCTTGAGTCTATTCAGAGACTTGTCTGCATTAGCGGTGGCATTCTCCATGGCTGTACTGGCAAGGAGCAGAGCCATATACAGGCTAACAAGACCGCTGGTGGCCAAGGTCGTGTTTGTCGCTCTGGCTCTGGTACCATTGTTTTTGCTTATCGAAGCTGGAGACACTTTCGTGGCATTGGCGCTTTCGACTCCTTACGTCATCGCTTTTTTGATGCTGGCCCCGACTCTCGTCCGTCGTCTGATTAAGGATCTCAGATGGCTCTGATTTGATAAACCTTCCTTCGGTCTGGTTGCTTTCTTGCCGAAGCGGCCATCATCCTTTTTTCTATTGTTGTCAAGCCGAACACGGATGAACAAGATGCTTTGAACGGAAGCGCAGTTACTTTGTAACCGTCCCCGCAGTCCCATCTTGCCAAAATCACTGCACTTCTTTTTGCCGATAACATATGGGCAAACTAACAGCCAGCACATCCTCCTTTGTGAAGATGTACTGTCCCCTGATCATTCTGGCGGTCACCCGTAAGCATTCGAGGAAGTACGTGCGTCGATAAAGTTTGACTGCAACTTGCATCAGTGTGATGCCGGTAGCAGTCTTTTTGTAAGCCTCCGGTGAACCACGTATGATTTCGGAGCATTGTCAC
>UMHM01082999.1_pt1 | contig 36557 bp, 24 predicted proteins | sample 1965501 | NCBI WGS metagenome assembly UMHM01 (sample SAMEA4836095, study PRJEB28245) | human gut metagenome | biome: gut microbiome; material: fecal sample | place: Denmark | collected 2008
CGACGAGTAACGAGTGGAGCCCCCGCCCTCCTGAGCCGCGGCTTTTTTCTTGTCCGCAGGAGGGTGGATGTGCTAGGATGGTGGGGTGATGAGCAGTCGTTGCATTCTGGTGGCGGAGGATGATGCGCCGATCCGCGAGGCTCTGCGGGATTCGCTGGAGGCGGCGGGTTATGCCGTGCTGACGGCTGAGGATGGCCGCCGCGCGCTGGAGTTGCTGCTTTCTTCGGAGGTGTCTCTGGTGCTGCTGGATGTGAATATGCCCGAGATTAACGGCTTTAAGCTGCTGCGCATGATGGGCCGCGAGTGCCCCGGTACGCCCTGCATTATTCTGACGGCGCACGGGGAGGAGAAGGAGCGGGTGAAGGGGCTGGAGCTGGGGGCGGATGATTATGTGGTCAAGCCTTTCAGTGTGGCGGAGCTGCTGGCGCGGATTGCGGCGGTGCTGCGCCGCTATCCCGGTGTGAGTCGCTCGGCGGAGGAGTCGCTGTGTTTTCCCGGGGGGCATTTGGTGGCGGAGGAGCGCGAGGTGCTGTTTGATGACGGGCGCTCGGTGGCGCTGAGTGAAAAGGAGTTTGCGCTTTTTCGCTATTTATTGGCGCATCCCGGGCGCGTGATTTCGCAGGGGGAGTTGCTGCTGCGCGTCTGGGGGCAGTCGGCTTCCGGGTCGCAGACGCGCACGGTGGCGGTGACGCTGACGCGTCTCAAGGACAAGATCGGGCCGGCCGCGGCGGCTCATATCGAGAATGTGCGCGGGCGCGGTTACCGCTGGAATGAGTCTCCGTCGTCCTGAGTGTCGTTGCCGGCGGGCTCCGGGCGGCGCAGGGGCTCGCGCCTCCGGGTTCTTCCCCCTCGCTGCCGGCCTCTGCATCCCCTTTCTGCATCCCCTGCCCTTCGAATCTGACTTCCACGCCTCCTCTCCGAATCTCTGCTCTGACCCTTCTCTCCATACCTTCTCTCCATACCTTCTCTCCATACCTTCTCGCTGAACCTCCTCTCTGAATCCTCCCGGCTCTGATCTCCCGCTGCGTTTCGCCTTCTCGTCGCCCCCGTTTCTGCTTCGTTTCTGCTTCGTTTCGCCTCGGCTCCCGCAGCTTCCCTTTTCTGATTCCGACTTCTTCGCTTCGCTCGTCTGTCTTTTCGTCTTCTTCGTTGTTTCCTCGCGTTTCCGATTTTTCATCCTTTTCTCCTGTTGTGAACAAGCGTTTTATCTGGGTTATTCTGTTGTTCGGGCTGCTGACGATTGCGGCTTCGCTGTGGCTGGCGTATCAGGCGTCTCATCTGGAGGGCAAGCTGGTGCGCATTGATGAGCAGACGCAATGCCGCCGCCTCGTGGAGTTGTCTCTGCCGCGGGTGCAGGAGCGCTTGGATGCTCTTCTGGCGGCGGAGCGGGCGAAGCTGGGGCATGCGCCGGATGTGGCGGCGGCTTTTTACCCGATGCCCGAGGGGGGGATGGCGGATTTCAACCGCGGATTTTTCTTTCAGGCTCCTCTGGATCCGCTGCCGCTGGTGCCGAAGGGGCAGGAGGCTTTCCGCGCGGAGCTGGCGCGGGCGGGGGCGATTACGAATACGATGCGCCGCAAGGCGGATGTGCCGGATGCGCCGATTTTTGATCCCTCGGATGAGCTGAGGGCCTATGATCCGCAGACGGAGAGGCCGGTGTTCGGGTTTTACCGCGTGCAGGAGTCGGATCCGTCGAAGCCACTGGAGCTGACGGGGGAGCCCGGGGAGTTTTTCTCGTGGTTTTACAAGGATTGGCTGGTGTACATGCGCCAGGTGCCGACGAGTCAGGGCTATGCGGCGGAGGGTTTTGTGATTGATGTGCCGAAGCTGGCGGAGCACTTGAAGCCGGCGATTGCGCCGGAGTTGCTGGAGCCGCAGATCGGGCTGCCGGAGGCGGGGGAGAGTCCGAATTTGAGCGGGCTGCCGCTGGTGCTGCGCTCGGGGGGCAAGGTGAATCTGAGTGATTCTTCGCAGCGTGCGGAGGCGCTCAGCGGGACGATTCACACGGCATGGGTGATTTCGATTCTCTCGATTCAGATTATTTTTGCGCTGCTGGCTTTGTATGCGCGGCTGGAGCGCCGGCGCAGTGATTTTGTTTCTGCGGTGACGCATGAGCTGCGCACGCCGCTGACGACTTTTTCGCTCTACACGGAGATGCTGCGCGACGGGACGGTGCCGCCGGAGAAGGTGGCGGATTATCACGAGACTCTTTTCCGCGAGAGCAAGCGGCTGGCGCATTTGGTGGAGAATGTGCTCTCGTTTGCGAAGCTGAGCCGCGGGAAGGTGCGCGGGCGGCAGGATGCGGGGCCCTGCACGGAGCTGCTCAAGCCGGTGCTGGATCGGGTGGGTGAGCGCCTGCGGACGGCGGGTTTTCAGTTCACGGTGACGGGGGATGCGCGCATGCGCTTGCTGTCGCTGCGCACGGATTTGCTCTCGCTGGAGCAGGTGCTCAACAATCTGGCGGACAATGCGATCAAGTACTGCGACAAGGAGCACTGCGCGAAGGGGGCGCCCGCGGTGACGATCAGTCTGCTGCGCACGCACCGCAGTCTGAACATCCGCTTTGCGGACAATGGGCCGGGCTTGAGTGAGGGGGCTCGCCGCAGTCTGTTTCAGCCCTTTTCGCGCTCGGGGGAGGCGGAGAAGGGCCGCAAGCCGGGAGTGGGGCTCGGGCTGGCGATTTCGCGCGATCTCATGCGCTCGATCGGCGGGGATCTGGAGCTGGAGCGCGGCGGCGGCGAGGGCTGCACTTTTCTGCTGACGCTGCCGCTGGGTGAGTGAGGGCGGCGGCGCGACTCCCCCCGCGTGCGACGCCCTCCGGCGGGCGTAGTCTGCGGGCAGCGGGTGGGCAAGAGTCGCTCGGGCGGCGCGAGTGGGGGAGCGGCAAGCAGCTCGAGCATGTGGGGGTGAACGGCGCTGCATGAGGGGCTTGGGGCCCGAGGAGGGGCGGCGCTGGCCTTGGCGCGGTGTCGAGCTGCCGCCGTTTCGCGAGGGGGGCTGCGCGCCGGAGACAGAGGGCAAACCGAGGGCGCGAGTGGGAGTGGAGCCTGTGCAAGCGGGTGCAAAGGCGGAGAAATTGAGCAAGTTTGCCTTTTTTGGGATTTTTGCGTGATTTTTCTGAAAGATGAGGCGCTTTTCCGGCGTATCTTTTGTGACAAGGGCGCTGACCAGCGTCACCGCCTCGCCTCTATTCTTCGTTATCATTCCTCTATCACATCACTCAGTTCATCAGATGCTCTCCGTTTGACCGCGATCTTCCGACGGGTTCGTGTTCGGGCTGCTTCCTCAGGGAGGCGCAGGCGCGATACTCGGTTGTGCGGCAGGAGGGCAGCACCCTCTAACCATCTATCCATCACACCGCTTTTCATCCCATGAAAACACCCATTCTTCTCACGACTTCGCTTCTGGGCAGTGCCGCGATGAGCGGGGCTCAGGCTCCTGCGCCGGCGGCTCCGGCGGCAGCTTCCGACAATCAGCCCGCGGCGGCGGCTCCGGCGGCAGCTCCCGACATGCAGCCCGCGGCGGCTCCTTCCGACAAGCAACCCGCAGCAGCTCCGGCCAAGTGCAGGGGCCAAGTGCTGCGGCAGTGGGCTTCCAACGGGCAGCGCAGCTGCCTGATTGTCTTCCCCTCCCCCGTGATCCGGGAGGATCAGGTGGGCAGCGATGCCGGCGATGCGGTGATTGTGGACAAGGGCGGGCGCGTTCGGGCGCTCTGGCAGAATCGCACGACGCTGGTGGTTGCGTTTGATGTTCCCTCGGCTCCGGATGTAGCGACGGTGAGTCTCCGCCCGGGTCTTCGCGGCACCAAGGGGGAGGAGTTGGTGATCGAGCCGCAGCGTTTCTGCGGAGAGGGGCTGTATGATCTGGTCTGCATCAAGGAGCCGGGCCCGGGCCAGCCGGTGTTCCTCTACACGAGCGACGGGAGCGATGAGCGTATCGCGATGCTGGATCGGGCGATGGGGGCGTTGCGCTGCTTGTCGACGGGCAAGGACGAGCACGAGCTGCCGGTGAAGCTGCGCCGTGCGACGCGCCGCGACGTGCTGCACTACTGGACCTTGCTCAAGGAGGATTGCTACGGCCTCAATGAGGGGGACAAGGCTCTCTTTGCTGCCGGGCCGGCTGATGAGCCGCTGCGCGGTCTCTGGTATCTTGAGCTGCCGGCGGAGGCGACGGATGTTTGTCAGATCGTCATACCGGGCTTCGGGAGTCCGAACGCCGCGGGGACGCGCTACGAGGATGTTGAGCGTCTGGTCAGCCAGTGCAGCAGTCCCTACGTGTTTTTGAGCAACAAGCGTCTCGGCCCCTGCGAGTATGAGGTGGAGCTCCAGTTGGCTCCGGGTGTTGATCTCAGCGATCCTGAGGCGCTGATGAGTCGCTTCAAGTGGAAGGTGCACGAGATGAAGCACGCGAAGGATCCCGTGCCCATGGTTTACCGCGACGGGGCTTTCCGCGCGATGATTCGCGGCAAGGAGCTGGTGCTGCGCCTCGATGCGGAGGCGTCGCGGGCCTATCGGCGCGAGCAGCCGCAGGCGGACGGCAGCACGAAGACGCTCTGCACGCGCCTGATCTGGAAGATGAATAACGGCAACCGCCACGTCATGCTCACGCTGGAATCTGCCGGCGACGAGGGGAGCAAGGTGCTCGGCAGTTTCTGGACGGCTGTGCAGCCCCGCGAGCCTCAGCTTCAGGCCCATGCGTCCTTCGGCACGCTGAGTCCGGGCAAGGACGGGGAGCCGAAGCTTTCGTGCCGGGCGAAGAACGTGGAGAATCTCCGCGTGCATGTTTGCCGGCTCGATGCCTCGGCGTCCAATGCGGCGCGCGTGCTGCGGGCCTACCGCAACTATTACGGGCCGGAGCGCGACTCGAGTCTGCCGGATACGAATGCCTCGCGCCTGGCCAACCGCAGAGGGGCGATGACGATTGTGCCGACGGAGTTGCTGCCGGGTGTGCTGGGCGAGGCGAGCAAGGCGCTCACGACGACGTTCGGCCGGGCGGATGTGTCGCTTCGCGAGCTCTTCCCCGATGCGGGGAGGCACGGGCTCTATTTTGTGGAGTTCGAGGCCGATGCGGCGAGCGACGGCGGGTTGGATGACAAGGGGGGCAAGGTGCTGACGCAGGGGCTGGTGCAGTTGACGGATCTCGGCCTGATGTGGAAGAGCTGGAAGGGGCACGTGCTCGTGTACGCCTACCGCCTCTCGGACGGCCGTCCGCTGCGCGAGGGGACGCTGCGCCTGCTCAGTGCCGACGGTTCTCAGCTGGAGGAGCACGCCGTCCGCGACGGGGTTGTCGAGCTGGAGACGTCCTGCAAGCCGAGTTTCCTGCAGCTGAGCTGCGGGGATGACAGCTACATCACGGAGTTTTCGCGCTTGCAGGATAATGACTACGAGGCGATGCCGGATGTGCAGTATTTCGATCACTTTGAGATTAATGAGATGCTCGATTCCGCGAAGCTGCGGGAGAATCCGCTGCCGGTGACGCAGATCTACACCTTCACGGATCGCAGGGTCTATCGCCCAGGCGAGGTGGCCCACCTCAAGGGCTATGTGCGCGATAAGCGCGGCAATGAGCTGCGGGTGCCGAAGCTGCGCTCGGTGACGGCGATTCTGGACGGTGATGGGGAGAAGAGGGAGATTCCGGCTCGCCTGGAGGGGAACGGGGCTTTCAGTCTCGATCTTCCGGTGGAGGCGGCGGCCGGCTCCTCTCTCTCCGTCAAGCTTCTGGCGCGCTATGAGGGGGATGAGGACAACAGTTCGGAGTTGATGAAGCTGGCGGCTGACTACGTCCGGGACCCGGGCGATGTGAAGGCGGTTCGCGAGCTGCTGCTGGAGTACGCGCGCCGGGGGCAGGAGAACATCTTCGTCTCGGATTTCCGCCGCAATGAGTTTGAGGTGGAGAGCTCGATGAAGGTTGATGCGGCGCAGCGCAAGGTGACGATCAGCGGGCGCGCCGTGAACTTCACGACGGCTCCGGTGGCAAACGGCAAGGCTGACTGGCAGCTCGACTTCCGCCGGAGTCACTTCTGCCCTGCGGGCTACCGCCACTACCGCTTCGGCGATTACGGGTACGGCACCGACGATGCGGATTTCTACAGAGCCTACTACGGCATTCATGTGTGGTCGAGGCCGTCGGGGCAGACGATGAGCAGCGACACGAGGCTGGATGATGAGGGCTGCGGCCGGATGAGTTTCACGCTGCCGGCCTCGGATCAGCGGCGCGTGCTCACGGCGAGTCTCACGGTGACGAACGGCAACAATCAGGCGCTGCGCGCGACCTGCCATGATGAGCTGCACCCGGCCGATGTGTACGTGGGTCTGCGCGAAGGCGCGCGCATTGTCCGCGTCGGCGAGGGGATTCCCGTCAACTGCCTGCTGGTGGATACGGAGGGACGCCCCTGGAAGGGGGAGCCCGTGACGGGGCGCATCACGGTCACGCGCAAGAGTTTCTCGCCCTATCGCATCGGCAACCGCTTTCTCGGCCAGGTGCGGCAGGTGCCGATGCAGGAGAAGCTCGTCGACGCGCAGCCCATCACGCTGAACGGCACGGAGAAGGCGCAGCCCGATCTCACGGTGGAGACGCCGCGCTCGGGCATCTACGAGGTGACGGTCTCGGGCAGCGATGCCTCGGGGCGTCCCTTCCGCACGGTGATGAGTTATTCGGTCTACGGCGACGGGCAGTGCCCCTGGTTCTATGACCGCGCGGACAATCTCAACCTGACGGCGGACAAGGGCATGTACAAGCCGGGCGAGACGGCGCGGCTGCTCTTTGAGGGGCCGGCCGGCGGCGAGCTCTTCGTCACGGTGGAGCGCGAGGGCGTGCTGCGCCACTTCAGCCAGCGGATCGATCCCGCCAATCCCGTCATTGAGCTGCCGCTGGAGGCGGGGGATGCGCCCGGCGTTCGCGTGACGGCTTTCTTGGTTCAAGGTGCGAATGAGACACGCAGTGAGAACGGGACGGCCAATATTCTCTCGGCGTCGACGATGCTGCACGTCGAGCCGTCGCACGACAAGCTGAGCGTTGAGCTTCAGGCACCGGAGCAGAGTCTGCTGCCGGATGAGGACTGCAAGGTCAGCGGCAAGGTGTGCGATGCGGACGGGGCTCCGGTGCCGGGGGCGGATGTCACGCTCTATGCGGTGGATGAGGGAACGCTTCAGGTGCACGGCTACGAACTGCCGGACCCGCTGCGCTTCTTCAACACCGACGTCCGCATGGGGGTGAGCACGCGCAACTCGGCCAACCAGCTCATCGGCGAGGCTCTCAGCATCTATGACTACGGCAACAAGGGTGTCTTCATCGGCGGCGGCGACGGCATGGCCTCCGATGTGAGCGACGCGGCTCCGATGACCAAGGTGAAGCTGCGCGAGAATTTCAAGCCCTGCGCTCTCTGGCTGGGCAGTCTCCGCACCGATGAGAAGGGCGAGTTTTCCTCCACCTTCCGCAACCCGGATACGCTCACGCGCTACCGACTCATGGCGGTGGCTTCGTCCGGCGCGCAGCAGTTCGGCCGCGCGCGCAGTTCGTACGAGGTGAACCAGCCGGTGATGCTGGAGCCGCAGGTTCCGATGGCTGCGACGGAGGGGGATCGCCTCGATCTGCCGGTGACGCTCAGTATGCTGCCCGAGCAGGTGAAGGGTCTTGATCCGAATGCGACGGTGCGATTCCGTCTGACGGCGCAGGGTCAGGGGCTGAGCCTCGATGAGGCTGCGCGCACGGTTGATTTGACGGGCAATAAGCCGGTGACGGTGACGCTGCCCGTGAGCCTTCCCGAGGTCGGGGCGGCGTCCGAGGCCGCGCAGGCGTCGATCAGCTGGCATGTCGAGCCCGTCGATGAGCAGGGTCAACTGCCCGAGGGGGCGGCCAAGCGCATGCGGGATGCGGTGAAGCTGAGCTTCCCGATCAATCCGGCGCGCCCGCGCCTGCGCGAGTACGTCTGCACGACGATGAAGCCGGGCGAGGCGATGGGCACGCGCCGCTTCGTGACGCTGAACTTCAATGCGGGCACCCCGCTGAATCTCTCGTTCAGCACGCACCCGCTGGCGCCGATCGCGGGCACCTTCGACTTCCTCTTCAGCTACCCGCACGGTTGCTCGGAGCAGCTGAGCTCGGCTCTGCTGCCTTGGCTGCTGGCCGATGAGCTCAAAGATCTGCCGGGCTTTGAACTGCCCGCGGGCAAGGCGCCCTACACCGTCATCAGCGAGACGCTCTCGAAGCTGAACAAGCGCATCTCGTACAATAACGGCCGGGCTGCGGGCTACTCCTACTGGGATCAGGGGGACGTCAACGCCGAGTTCTCCCCCTACGTCCAGCTGGTGCGGCAAATTGCAGGGAAGCACGGCTATCAGGAGCCGTGGCTCTCCTACTCCGTCCGAGAAGGTCTGAAGGGCCGTCTCGCGAGCCCCACTCAGGCCAATCTCATCTCGGTGCTGCCGCTCGCGCTCGCCGGTACGTTCGGCGCGGAGGATCTCTCTGCGCTGCTTGAAACGCACCCGAAGATGCGGGAGGATGCGCTGTGGCTCACGGCCTGCGCCGCCGCCATCATCAAGGATGAGCGCGCGGCCGCGCTGGCCGACCGGGCCCGAGCCGCGCACGCGGCTCCCGAGGTGGAGCAAGACCAGGCCGATGCCCCCAATTCCGTCGAGATGCGGCGTCTGAGCGTTCCCTGCGACCTTCTGAGCCTGCTCTACCGGCACTACAGCAACCCGAACGACACGCAGCTGATTGCCGATGCCTGCTCCGTGCTGCGCGAGCGCTCCGGCGGATGCCTCTCGACCTGGGAGAGCGGCTGGAGCTGCATCCTCATCGATGCGCTGCTCGACCACCGGCGCCACCTCGCCGACTTGGCCCTGAGCGGCTCCGCGGGCAGCGATAAGGGCGGCGAGAAGTCCGGCGGTGACGCGAACGCCGCCCCGGCGTCCGAGGCCCCGCAGCAAGCCGACGCCAAGCCTGCGGCGGAAAGGCCGCAACAAGCCCCGGAAGCAGCGGGCAAGGTGGCGCCGACGCTGGCCGGCACGGCAGCCGGTTCCGCAGCCGGCCCGATCACCCTCAACGGCGAGACCATCAAGCCCGGCACCCTGCTGCACCGCACGGCGATGCTCGATCTGAGCAATCAGGTCTTCCTCGCCGAGGGCGGCCCGGTGTACGCCTTCGGAACGGTGGAGGGCTATCAGGCCGACGCGCAGCCCGATCAGCACGTCGACCACGGCTTCCTCATCACCCGCAGCTACGAGGTACTGCAGGAGAACGGCGTCTGGAAGGCCACGCAGAAGCTGCGGGTCGGCGACGTGGTGCGCGTCTCGCTGCTCTGCCGCTACACGGGCAGCGGCCGCTCGCGCTACGTCGCCATCGAGGATCGCCTGCCCTCCGTCATGGAGGCGGTTGATCCGAGCAGCCCGACGCAGAGCCTCACGCCGCACGTCGCGCGCCTGATGCAGACATTCGGCTGGTATGCCTCCTCCTCGGTGAGCGATATCTCCACCGGCAAGGACGGCATCAGAGCCTACGTCAACAGCTGGGGCAGCGACGTCTGCGTGCGCTACGTCGCGCGCGTCGTGCGCAGCGGTGAGGTCACGGCGCCCGCCGCCCGCGCGGAGATGATGTACAGCCCGCAAAGTTACGGCCTCTCGACGCCCGAAAAGCTGAGCGCCGAGCCGGCTGAATGATGTCGGGGGGAAACAGGAACGCCCCGACAGGTGACACGCTCCCCGCCGCCGGTGCGGCGGGGAGCAAAGCCCCACGACCCCAGAGCCTCGCCCCGGCGCATCACCCCGGCGCATCAGGTGCATACCCCCCGCCCCGACGACTACCCGCTACCCGCACCCCGACATGAAGTCCCCGCAACCGGCAGCCGCATCCGCCGACCGTTCGACGCTCCCGCCGACCGAGGAGACCCCGCCGACCGAGGAGACCCCGCCGACCGAGGAGCTCCCGACGCCTGAGGAGTCCCGCGGCGCAGCCGCCCCCGGCGATCTCCGCGAGCGGAGGAAGCGGCGGCGGCGGAGATGGCTGACCCTGGCGGTCATGATTCCGCTGGCTCTGGCCGCAGCTCTCCTTTACCTCCTGCCCTTCACGCAACCGAGCATCGATTGCAGCGCGCCGCCGGACGGCGAAGTGCGTGACCGCCACGGCGTGCTGCTCGGTTACCTCCGCGACGGCGAAGGAATGCGCACGCAGCCCCTGCCCCCCGGTCCCTTGCCCGAACGCCTGGTGCGTGCCGTACTCTGTGCAGAAGATGCTCGCTTCTACAGCCATCCGGGCATCGACCCGCTGGCCGTCGGCCGCGCCGTCCTTGGTCATCTGCGCGGCACCTCGCGCTCGGGAGCTTCGACCATCAGCATGCAGCTCGTCAAAATCAGCCGTCCTGCCGGCCGCCGCAGCCTCGGCACCAAAATCCGCGAAGCCCTCGCCGCCCGCCGCCTCGAAATCGAGCACGACAAAGACGACATCCTTCGCGCCTACCTCAACCGCGTCGACCTCGGCAACAGCTGCCGCGGGGTCGAAGCCGCCGCGCGCTATTATTACAGCCGCCCCGCCGCCGAGCTCAGCCTGCCGCAGGCCGCCCTGCTCGCCGCGCTCATCCAAGCCCCGGGCCGACTCGACCCCCTGCGGCACCCCGAGGCCGCCCTCTCGCGCGTCAATGCCCTGCTGAAACGGCTCGGAGCCCCTCCCGTCAGCGACCTCGGCCTCCGCATCCTGCGCGAGCAACTTCCGCGCGGCGCCGCCCCCGGCACCCTCTGTCTGGAGAGAGGCCTGCAGGAGGCCTGCCGGCGCATCGCCCGCGAAGAGATCGACAAACTCAGCGGGCACCACGTCAGCCAGGCTGCCGTCCTCATCGTCCACAACCCGAGCGGCCAAGTCATCGCCCGCATCACCAGCGCCTTCCCCGAGAGCCCCGAGGGCGGGCAACTGGACGGCACGCGCACGCGGCGCTCCGCCGGATCGACCCTCAAGCCCTTCGTCTACCTGCTGGCCTTCGAGAAGGGTCTGCGCCCCGGCAGCATCCTCACGGACCTGCCCACCCTCTACCCCGACCGCAGCGGCATCGAGGCGCCGCACAACTACAACCGCCGCTACCTCGGCCCCATCAGTGTCCGCCGCGCCCTCGCCTGCTCGCAGAACGTCCCGGCCATGGAGGCGCTCAACCGCAGCGGCGGGCCCAAGGCTCTGCTGCCCCTGCTCGCGCGCTTCGGCATTCACCCCGAGGGCAGCGCCGCCGACTACGGCCTCGGGCTGGCCATCGGCAACGCCCACGTCACCCTCGAAGAGCTCGCCGCCGCCTATACCGCCCTCGCCCGCGGCGGCCTGAGCTGCCGCCTGCTCAACCACCTGCCCGACGCGCCGAGCGGGAGCGTCTCACGCTCCGCAGCGGGCGCGGAGCCCCGCGGCTCCGCGGACGGCGAGCCCGGCGCAACAGAGGGCTCGGGGGCTCCCTTCTCCGGCGGCGAGCGCATCGCCGATGAGCGGCTCTGCTACCTCGTCACGGACATCCTCAGCGACGTCAACGCCCGTGCCGACAGCTTCGGCGCCGGCGAGAGCCTGCGCTTCCGCTTCCCCTGCGCGGCGAAAACCGGCACCTCCTCCGACTACCGCGACAACTGGTGCGTCGGCTACACGGGCGACTACACCGTCGCCGTCTGGGTCGGCAACTTCGACAACAGCTCGATGGATCAAGTTTCGGGCATCAGCGGGGCCGGTCCGATCTTCCACCGCTGCATGGAGGAGCTCTACAGCCGCCGCCACCCCATTCCCGGCCCAGGCAACAGCGCTCTAGCCCGCCCGGCGCTCCCCGCGCCGGATGCCCACAGCGCCGCTCTCTTCGGTCTGAGAACGGAAGAGCCGGACATCGCCGCGGGGGCCGAGGAGGCCGGCATGCCCCCCTGCCCCGACGGACTCGTGCGCATCACCATCGACAGCCGCACGGGGCTGCCCGCTGCCGAGCACACCCCGCCCCAGTATCGCGCCCGAGAGCTGGCTCTCGAGGAGGAGCTGCCCGCGCTGCGCCTTCAGGCCGCCGCGCCCGGTCTCTACGATGCGGAGGGGCGCGTGCTGCTCAACAGCCGCTATGCCGACTGGCTGGCCGGCTCCGGGCTGCAGGACGCCTACGCCTGCGACCCGCAGCGCGCGAGCGATCGCCGCGCGGCCATCCTCGTCCCGGCCAACGGCTCGCGCCTGCTGCTCGACTCCACCCTGCCGAACGACGGGCGCCTCATCGAGCTCATCAGCACCCTGCCGCCCGCCCGCGCGCGCTGGATCAGCCCGACGCTTCGGCTGCGGCGCGTCGGGGATCGCTGGTTCGCCGAGCTGGAGCCGGGCGAGCACAGCCTCATCGTCGAAGACAGCGCCGGCGGAGCGAGCGCCACCAGCAGCTTCACCGTCGAGCGCGCGCGGTAACAGCGCCCTGATTCCCGCACCCCCGCAGCCTCCCCGCCGTCTTTCGCTCTTACCCGGCCTTTCCCGTCCGCATGCCCCTTCCCCTCAGGACCGCACGCCCCCTGAAGCTCAGCCTCGCCGCCCGCCGTGCATCGGTTATGCTCGGTTCGGCCCGCGGCACACCTCCCTTCCGCGGCGCAAAAGCCCCGAAAACTCCGCTCTGACGTCGCGAATAAAACTTGCCTGAAAGCCCCAACTGTGCTATATGGCCGCGGGCTTTCCGGCGGCCCGCCCCTCCGCCACTCGACGCACCAGCCGGACACACGACCCCGCTCATGCCCGCCTCTACGCCCCCCTCCGCCACGACCTCAGCCGCATCCGCCGCCGCATCCGCCGCCACATCGGCCGCGTCCGCTGCATCCGCCGAGGCTGCCCGCACCGAAAGCGGCACCACGCCCAAGCGTGAACTCCACCGCCGCGTCGACCTCCTGCTGCGCACCGGCCAGATCCTCGTCGCGAGCATGGCCAATACCGATCGCATCATGCGCAACATGAAGCGCGTGGCCGCCTTCCTCGGCATACCGGAGGAGAAGCTCCACATCTACGTCAACTTCAACATGCTCATGGTCAACGTCAGCGACGGTGAGCACTCCTTCTCGAAGTTTCAGCGCGTCGACACGCACAGCGTCAACATGCACGCCATCACGGAAGTCAGCCTCCTGTCCTGGCGCGCCATCGAGCAGGACTACAGCCTCGAGCGCTACGAAGAGGAGCTCGAGCGCATCCGCACCCGCAAGCGCAACTACAGCCCCCTGCAGGTGGCCATCGGCGCGGGGTTCGCCTGCGGCGGCTTCTGCATCCAATTCGGCTGCGACTGGGTCGCCTTCTTCTACGCCTCCTTCGCCGCCATCATCGGCATGCTCGTGCGCGACAAATGCAACGCCGCGGGCCTCAACTTCTTCATCGGCATCGGCGTGGCCGCCTTCATCTCCACCCTCATCGCCTGGGCCACCACCCTTCTGCCCGGCAGCTGGACGGACACCCCCTGGCACCCCCTGCTCGCCTGTGCGCTCTTCATCGTTCCGGGCGTTCCGCTCATCAACTTTGTCGACGACATGATCAGCGGGCACACTCAGATCGGCATCATCCGCGCCGTCAACACCCTGCTGATCGTCTCCGCCATGGCCTTCGGCATCGCCGCCGCCGTGCGACTCTGCCACATTCAGGACTTTTTCCCGACCATCAGCATCGTCCCGCACCACAACTACTGGGAGTACGCCACCGCCGCCGCCATCTCCGCCGTCGGTTTCTCCATGATCTTCAACATCCAGCGGCGCCTTCTGCTCATCGTCGCCATCGGCGGCATCCTCGCCGTCTGCACGCGCAACTACGTCAACCTCGGTCCCAGCACGGACAACATCGGGCTGGACATGGGGCTCGTCGCCGGCTCCTTCGCCGGCGCCGCCCTCATCAGCATCATCGCCGTCAAGGCCGTCCACTGGTTCCACGTTCCGAACCACGTGCTGACCATCCCCGCCGTCATCCCCATGATTCCCGGCGTGCTCATGTATCGCATGCTCTTCGGCCTCATCAACTCGCGCGTCACCACCATCGAGCAAGTCACCCCCGTCATGAAAGCCGTCGACAGCGGCATCACCTCGGGGCTCGTCATCATGAGCATCGCCTTGGGTGTTGCCCTGCCCACCATCATCGGCCGCAAATTCATTGCCGTCTCTAAACAGCGCCGCCTGGCCGACCTGCTGCGCGAGCGGCGAGCCAACGGCAAATACATCAGCTGGTGAGGCTAGCCGGCGCTCTCGCCCCGGCACTGCCGCAGCCTCCGCGACCTCGAAGACGCCATCCGATTCCGCCGCTGACGCTCGGGGTTGCCCCGCGGACACCCCCTCCCGCCGAACGAACGACGCATGAACGCCGCATCGGCACCCCCGAACGCAACAGCGCAGTGCCCACCCGCAAACGAACTCGGGCGGAAGTCACTCCTGCGGAGCCCAGGGCGGCTGCCGCTCTCGCCAAGCGCCACAGCCTCAGAGCAAGGCACGGTGGGGCCGCCACCGCCATTCCCGAGATATGCCGAGGCTTCCGTCTCGCTACATGCCCCGATGAATAACAGCATCAAATTCGAAGCTGTTTGCGCTTGCAAAGAATCCCGAATTGTGATACAGGCTCTCCTGCTTTCCTGTAGCTTCAACCCCCACATCCGAGCAACCATGGAAATATTCACGAATCCGACATTCGTTCTCTTTGCCATCCTCTTCCTCGGGCTGGCACTGGGCAACATTCAGATCAAAGGCGTCTCGCTGGGCAGCTCCGGCGTTCTCTTCGTCGCTCTGGCCGCCGGCCACTACGGGCTGACCGTCCCCAGCGGCGTCACCGGCATCGGCACCGCGCTCTTCGTCTACTGCGTCGGTCTCGGCGTCGGCAACCGCTTCTTCGCCACCCTGCGCAGTAAAGGCAGCAGCCTCGTGCTCATCTCCGTCGTCGTCGTCGGCACGGGCTGGCTGGTCACCTGGCTGCTCTCCTCGCTCTTCAGCATTGAGGGTCCGATGGCCGCAGGCCTCTTCGCCGGCGCCTGCACCAGTACCCCCGCCTTCGCCGCCGCCCGCGAAGCTCTGACGGGCCTTGACACCTCCGGGCTCGACATCGGCTACGGCGTCGCCTATCCCTTCGGCGTCATCGGCGTCGTTCTCTTCGTCCAGCTCCTGCCCCGCCTCCTCAAAAAGGACCTCAACCAGATCCCCGCGAGCGAGCAGAACACCAAGGATCCCACCAAGATCATCCGCCGCGTCGTCACCGTCACGCACCCGGAACTCTACGGCAAAAAGATCGCCGACTTCATCGCTGAGGACCACCTCAACAGCCGCATCACGCGCATCGTCAAGGACAACGTCGTGCACCCCCTGCAGGCCGATGACACCTTTGAGGAAGGCACGCGCGTGCTGCTCGTCGGCGAGCGCGCCACCGTCGAGCACGACGCTCCCATCCTCGGCGAGATCAACACCAAGGACCAGCACCCGCGCCGCTACGGCGATGAGCGCGGCGAGCTCATCATCCTCAACAAGGACATGTGCAACAAGACCCTCGTTGAGCTCAACACCCTCTCCAACTACGGCATCGTGATCTCACGCATCACCCGCCTCGGCAACACCTTCATCCCCACCGCCGAGACCGAACTCATCCGCAACGACGTCTGCACCGTCGTCGGCAACCCAGAGGACATCAAAGCCTTCGCCAAGGCCTGCGGCCACCGCAGCACGGCCATCAACGCCACCGACATCCTCTCGCTGACCGGCGGCGTCGCCCTCGGCATCATCGTCGGCAACATCACCTTCAGCATGGGCCACTCCGCCGGCTTCAGCCTCGGTATGGCCGGCGGCCCGCTCATCGTCGCCCTCATCCTCGGCCACTTCGGCAAGATCGGCCCCATCGCCGGCTACATGCCGCGCCCCACGCGCCTCCTTCTCATGGAGTTCGCGCTCATGATTTTCCTTGCCGGCGCCGGCGTATCCGGCGGTGCCAAGCTGGTCGAAACCCTCCAGGAGCAGGGCGTCACCATGTTCCTCGTCGGCGTCGCCATCACCCTCGTTCCCATGCTGCTGGGCTACATGCTGGCCACCAAGGTCTTCAAGCTCCCGCTGCCCGAGACCCTCGGCGCCATCTGCGGCGCCATGACCTCCACCCCGGCCCTCGGTGCCCTCACCGCCAAGACCGATCGTCAGGAGCCCGTCATCTCCTACGCCACGGCCTACCCGGCAGCCCTGTTGCTCATGACCATCCTGGCCAAGGTGCTGCTCTCGCTGCTCTAAGGGAGAATAAGACACATCCTTCTGCGGGTGAGGCCCTCGGGTCTCACCCGTTTTTGCTGCCCTTGCGAAAAAAAGACACAAATTTGGCTTGCCATTCGGCAAAAAGAAGAGTAGAATGCGCGACCACCACCCCGCAGGGATGCGGGAAAAACCTTTACAACACATTCAGCATATGTCCAAGCACTCCACTCTCAAGGCCACTGGTACCGTCGGCGGTAAGCGTTCCGTTCTCAAGCGCTTCGAGCGCGTCAAGCTCATGAAGGAGCGCGGCCAGTGGAAGCAGGGGCAGAGCCCCGTCGGCCTTCCCAAGACGAAGTTCGAGTCCTGATCGGATGCCCGCGCATCTGTAAGCCTTCCAGCAACTTTCCGAAGCCTCCCGGTGAGTGTTACCGAGAGGCTTCCTTCATCTTCACCCGGGGCGCGAGCCCCCATTCCCTTTTCTCCATCGTTTCATGACACAAGAGAGCAACTACCCGGCGGCACCCGAGGGCAGCGTCCGACTCAACAAGTTCCTCGCCTCCTGCGGCTACGAATCCCGCCGCGCGGCCGATCGCATCATTGCCGAAGGCCGTGTGGAAGTCAACGGCAAGGTCGTCGACACCCCCGGGCTGCGCGTCATGCCGAGCGACTTCGTCAAGGTGGACGGCAAGCACGCCACCCCCAAGGAGGAAGTCGTGCTGCTGCTCAACAAACCGCGCGGCTACGTGTGCAGCCGCGAAGCTCAGGGCGCCATCGGCACCGTTTACGACCTCCTGCCGCCCAAATATCGCTACACCAACTATGTCGGCCGCCTCGACGCCGACAGCGAAGGGCTGATCATCTTCACCAACAACGGCGAGCTCAGCCAGAAAGTCGGCCACCCCGGCGGTGGGATTGAGAAGGAGTACTGGGTCACCCTCGATCAGGCCTTTGACAACAGCGTGCTCATCCAACTGCTCAAGGGCGTGCGCATTCCCGAGGGGCAGGCCAAGGCCAAATACATCTCGCGCCTCTCGGCCCGCCGCGCCTGCGTCGTCCTCGAGCAGGGCCTCAAGCGCCAGATTCGCCAAATGTTCTCCTGCCTCGGGCTGCGCGTCCGCAAGCTCGTGCGCGTGCGCATCGGCTCGCTCTGGGGCGGAGATCTCGAACCCGGGCGCACCGAAGTGCTGACGGCTGAACAAATCGAGCTTCTCACCACCAACCCGAAGCGCCGCAAGGGACTCATCGGCGCCCAGCAGGCCTTCAAACCCCGCCCCCGCTCGGAGGCCGGCCCCGCCGCAGCTCCCGCAGACGATGACGAGGCCTACGAGTTCAACCCCGCCGACTTTGAGACCGAAGAGGAGGCCCTCGCCGATGCCACCAAGTTCGACGACAGCGAGGCCTTCGAGCCCGAGCGCGAAAACACGCGCCGACCCTTCGGCCGAGCCCCCCGCAACTTCCGCGACCGCGGTCGTGAGGACTTCGGCGAGCGCCGGGGCTTCCGCGACCGCCGCGATTTCGGCGGCAAGCGTCCCTTCGGCGAAGGCCGCAGCTTCGGAGAGAAACGCAGCTTCCGCGACCGCCGCTCCTTCGGAGAGCGCGACGGCTTCGGGGACAAGCGAGGATTCGGGGAAAAGCGGCCCTTCGGAGAACGCCGCAGTTTCGGCGAGAGACCCTTCGGCGAAAAGCGCGGCTTCAATGAGCGCCGCAGCTTCGGTGACAGGGGAGAGTTCGGCGGCAAGCGCCCCTTCGGGGAAAAGCGCAGCTTCGGCGAGCGTCGTAGCTTCGGTGAAAAGCGCTCTTTCGGCGACAAAACGCGTCAGTTTTCCGAACGCGGAGCCTCTGCGCCGCGTCGAAGCTTCAGTGACCGCAAACCTTTCCGCCGCAGCCCGAACCGCCGCCCCTACGACCGGGGCGAGTAAGCGCCGCCGCAGCCGCTTCCCCTTTCCCCAGACACGCGTATGAAGCTGCCCCTTTCTGCACGTTGGCTCCTGCCCGGGCTTCTGGCCCTCCTCCCCCTCTCTGCCGCTGAAACAGCGGCAGAACAGGCGTCCCTCGCATCCGCGTCCGCGCCGGCATCGGCCAACGCCGCGGCGCCGGCTGAGACACAGGCCGGGGAGCAGGCCGAAACGCCGGACAAGACGCAGGCGGCCGAGACGCCGGCAGAGGAAGCCGAGGCCTTGGCGCCCTCTCAGGGAACCGAGCCCCAAGCCCGGCTGGTCTTCGACTCCGACAATCTGGAGCTCGAGGGGAGCTTGGCCTCCCTCAAGGATCAGGCAGCCCAAGGCGACGCCGAGGCCGCCCGCCAGCTGGCGCGCCGCTACGCGCTCAACGGGCTCCTGCCTCAGGCGGACTCTTGGGCGACACGCTACATCGAGATGCTGACGGCTAAGGCCGAGGGCGGTGATACGCGCTCCATGACGCTGCTGGCGGCCCTCTACTGGCGCGGCGACGAATTTGTCGAGCAGAACGCCGAGCAGGCCGCCCACTGGCTCAGCCGCGCGGCCGACGCCGGTGAAGCCTCCGCCGCCTACCTGCTCGGCGCCCAGTACACCACGCTCGGGGACGCGCAGAAGGCCTCGGAAGCCTACGCCCACGCCTACCGCATCTACCGCTCTCGCTTTGAAGCCGACCCCAAGGACGCCGTGTCCCTCTACTGGCTCGGCTACATGGAGCAGGCGGGGCAGGGCACGGAGCAGAATGCCGTCTCAGGGCTCGACAAGCTGGAGAAAGCGGCAGATCTGGGCAGTGACTGGGCCCTCACGCAACTCTTCAAGACCTACATTCAGGGCATCGGCGTCGCCCCCGACAAGGCGCGCGCCATGGGCTACGCCGCCAAGCTCGTCGAGAAGGGGCAGGACGCCGCCATGGCGACTCTGCTGGCACGCTATTACCTCAACCTCGACGGCGAGCGCGACCCCCAAGCCCCGGCTGACACGAACAACGCCGAAGGGCGGCGCTATCTCGATCTCGCCGTGGCGGCGAACCAGCCCGAGGCCATCATCACCAAGGGCACGCTCCTGCTGCAGGAGGGGCGAGCTGCCGAGGCCCTGCCCTACTTCGAACAGTCCGCCAGCTTCGGCAACAGCCGGGCCATGACCGAAGCCGGGCGCCTTCTGTTGCAGGGCGCCGAGGGCATCGCGCCGGACAGCGAAGCCGCCCTGCGCCACCTGCTCACGGCAGCCAACCGCTACCGCGATCCCGATGCCGCGGCCCTGCTGGCGGATTATTACAAAGGTCTGGGGGAGAGCGAGCTGGCCAACCACTGGGTCGTCCTCGCCAGCGACAACGGCCATCCCGGCGCCATGCTGAGGCGCGGACTGCTGCATCTCAGTCCCTTCTCGGGGCTGGAGTGGGATCCCACCCTCTGCTACCAGTGGTGGAAACTCGGAGCCGACCAAGGGGACAGCGGTTGCCGGACGGCGCTGAACATTTTTTATTACGGCTTCATCCCGCTGATGCTGGTGCTGCTTTTCGGCTTCCCCCTCTACCTCAACTACCGCGTACGCCGCAAGTTCGCCCGAGAGGAGGCGGAGGCTGCGGCAGCTGCATCCTCCGAGGCGACGCCGAGCGACAAGGGCACCCGGAGCACCAAGAGCGCCGACGAGGCTCCGAAGCGCGAAGAGACCACTCGCCGCGACAGCGAGGGCAAGGGCAGCGAGGGCCAGCCTCGCTGAGCCTCACCTGAGCCTCCGTCCGCCCTTCGTCCGTCCGCTCGCCGGCCTCCGCCCAGCCCGGCGGTCCGTCTCCATTCGGCTTTATCCGCCCTTCGTCCGCGCGGCAAGCGCACCCCCCCCGCCGTCCGACACGCGAGAGCGACTCCGCGCTCTCGCCTGTGCTTTCCGCTCTCCTCCCCGATCTCCCTTCGCCTCTCCTCCCCGTTGACTCTTGCCGTGCTCCCCTCCCCGTCGATGATGCTCCCCGGCGGTGCCCTTCTGCGCTACCGCTGCCTTCACCTGGGAATCCACCCCCTGAGGATCGGTCTGCTCATCGAGCGCGGGCTCCTGTGCCGACTCCTGCTCCCCACGCCGGCCTCGGACGCCTCGCGCGGCACGCAGGCGGCTACTGGCTCCTCAACATTCATCGGCGATGTCTCCGATGACGCGCCCGATGCCGACAGCGAGAGCACAGGGACGGTCGGTGCAGCAAGAGCTCCTCACTCCTCCGCAGCCCCTGCGCCGCTCACCGCAGCCGTCGAGCCGAGCACTCAGGCGTTTACGAGCCCTGCCGATGATGCCCCCCTCGCCAACGAGGCCTTTGCCCAGCTTCAGGCATGGTTGGACGGCCGCCTGACGCACTTTGACCTCCCGCTTGCGCCGCTGCCCGGCACCGCCCTTCAGCAACAGATCCGCGAGCTCATCGCCGCCATTCCGCGCGGAGAAACGCGCCGCTACAGCGAACTCGGCCCGCCGCGCTGCGTGGCCCGCATCTGCTCCACGAATCCCCTGCCCCTCCTGCTGCCCTGCCACCGCGTCATCCCCGCCGGCGGCAGCCTCGCCGCCCCCGGTCGCTACCAGGGCGGCACGCAGCTCAAGCGCTGGCTGCTGCAAGCCGAATCCGCCGGTTGAGGCTCGGCGCGGTCTGCCCCCCCGGAACCCCTTTCGGGGTGCCCCCTCCTTTTATCCCCCTTTCCCCACCATCCTTCACCCCTTCGCGCACTCTCACGCTCAGCCGCGCCTTTCTCCTGTATCTACCCACCCTGCCCGTGACTCCCTCCCCGAACCATCGCGTGTCACCGCCGCCGCCGCAGACTCGCCCGGCTCGTTCCAGCGCACCCAACGGCACCCGCGGCGGCACCCTCCTCGAGTCTCCACCCCAGAGCAGCGACGAACTCTGCACCCTGCTCCTCCGACTCGCCGAGCCCGCCTACCGCGACTTTGCCGCACGCCTGCTGCCGCCGAACAGCGCCAAGCCTCTGCTCGGCGTGCGTCTGCCTTTGCTGCGGCGCCTCGCGCAACAACTGGCGCGCGACGAACGCGCCCCGCAGATTCTCCGGGAGGAGGGAGAGCTCTGGATGGAGCAAACCATGCTCCGCGGCATGCTGCCGGGCTACCTCAGGCAGGCGAGCTGCGACGAGCGCCTGCGCCTCATCGAAGATTTTGTTCCCTCCATCAGCAACTGGAGCCTCTGCGACTCCTGCTGCGCCGGCTATCGCTTCGCCCGGCAGCACCGCGAACGCGTCTGGCAGCACCTGCAGCCCTACCTCGGCAGCCGCGAAGAGTTCCCGGCGCGCTACGGCGTCGTCATGCTGCTGGATCACTTCATGCAGGAGCCCGATTGGGCTCCGCGCATCGCCGAAGCCCTGCTCCGCCAGCCGGCCGAGGAATTTTATGCCCGCATGGGCGTCGCGTGGTGCGGCTGCGAACTGCACCTGCGCTACCCCGAGCTCGCCCGTCCCCTGCTCCTGCCCGGCGGTCTGCCCGAAGCCAGCCGACGACTCGCCCTGCGCAAAATCCGCGAGTCGCGCCGCAGCCGCTGAGGCAACGAGGCAATGGAGCTGCTGAGCCGCAGCGGGGCCTCACATGAGCCACCGGGCCGCAACGGTGCAGCACAACGGCACCGCGGCCGGGTCAATGCCGGGTCAATGCCGGGTCAATGCCGGGTCAATGCCGGGTCATGGCAGCGCCACGCAAGAGGCAAACGGCACCGCGGCCAACGAGGCGGCGCTTCGCAGCGTGAATCTCAGGCCCTCCCGCCCCAGCCCGCATTCCGGCCGGGTATTCTCTCGCCTCAGGCCGCCTTGGGCTGGCGGAGGGCGCGTTCCGCCTCCTCGGGGAGGCGCACCGACCGACCGAAGGACGCATCCATGCGGCCTCGGTCGCGCAACCAGTCGCGCAGCAGCTCCTGAGGCGCCCGCCCGGTATCCTCGCTCTCGCGCCCCTGCAGCAGGACATCGCGCACGTAGCTGTGCGTCGCCATCAGGTACTCGCGATCGGGCTCGGGCAGCGAGCCGTCCGCCATTTTCAGGTTGCTCACGCGGTATTGCCCGCTTGCATCGCGAACCAGCTCATAGCTCATGCCCGCAACGCAGGGAGGGCGCCCGCTATCCGCGCGCATCAGACCCTCCACCAGAGAGGGCAGCTCCGCACCGCGCACGCGAAGCCGCACCGCCGTGTTGGCGAAGGGATCCATGCGGTAGATGTCGCCCAGCGTCACGGAACCGCGCGGCAGGCTCCGCAGGCGGATACCGCCCAAATTCATCATCGCGACCTCGGCGCCGATACCCGAGCGAAGGGCCTCGGCATGCACGCAGCCCAACTCCAGCCAGTTCAACTCCTCCATGCAGATTCCGAGCACCTCGCGGAGCGCGGGAGCGGACGCGTAAGCTTCGACGCGCGCCTGCACGCCGGCATCGGGCTGCACATCATCGACCATCAGCGTCTGCGCGCGCGCCGAGCGCACGCGGCCGCCTTCCACATCCAGCACCACCTTCGTCACCGCCTCAGCGCGATCGCCGGCCTGCGTGACGAGCACCCCGTCCACCCACTTCCCGTCGCGCACGAGCGTGCCGCTGTGCCCGCCGATGATGACATCGGCCTCCGGGAAGAGGCGGGCGAGGCGCCGGTCTTCGTCATAGCCGACGTGGGTGAGCAGCACGAGCACATCACATTGTTTGCGCAGGCTGCGCCAGCGCTGCAGCTCCTGCTCGGGCGGCGTGAAATGCAGCCCCGCGAGCTTGCGCGCCCCGTCCTTCGTCGGGTAGCCGCCCTCCTCCACCGTGACGAGGCCCAGCACCCCGATGCGCAGGCCCCTGCGCTCGAGAATCACCCACGGGACCAGGCGCATGCCGGTGCTCGGCGGGGCCTGCATATTGGCGCAGACGTAGGGGAAGCGGGACTCGCGCATCTGCCGCGCCAGCGCTGCCATGCCCCGATCAAACTCGTGATTGCCGACACAGGACACGTCGACGCCCATCAGGTTGAACAGCTCGATCATGGGCCTCCCGCTGTAGATCGGATCCATGTCGCTGACAGGGTTGCCGGTGTTGTGATCGCCGGCCGAGAGGAGGATCAGGTCGGGATCCTCCTGCCTGAGCTGCCCGACGAGAGCCGCCAGGCGCGGCATGCGATCCAGCCGCGCGTGCGTGTCGTTGATGCCCACCAGCGTCAGCTGCTCGGCCAGCACGCGGCACGCCAGCAGCAGAAAGACCCAGCCGATCAGAAAAGCCCTCGTCATCTCGCCCCCTCTTGTACCACAAGTCCCCGCCGCGGTCAAAGCCAAAGAGAGCTGTGCCGCCCTTCGCATGAGATGGGTAGAAAAACACCCCGCAGCCCGGAAAGAGGCTGCGGGGTATCGCAAAAATCAGGGAATCGTCAGAGACCCGTCACTCAGCCGTTGACACGGCCCAGATAGGTGCCGTCCTCCGTCTTGACGGAGATGCGCTGACCGGCGTTGATGAACAGCGGCACCTGCACCACGAGACCGGTGGTCATCGTCGCGCTCTTGTACACGTTGTTGGCGGAGTTGCCCTTCACGCCCTCAGGGGCCTCGGCGACCTCCATCGTGATGGCGGCGGGAAGCTCGATGGAGCACACCGTCTCATCGGTGAAGAGCAGAATGTAGGTGTTGCCCTCCATGAGGTAATCCTTCACGGGCTCGACGACGTCCTCAGGCACGCAGACATCCTCGTAGGTCTCGGTGTTGAGGAAGTGGTAGCCCATGCCGTCCACGTACGAGAACTCCATCTCCTCGCGGCTCAGCATGACGCCCTCGAGGAAGTCGTTGGAGGTAAGGCGAAGATTGTAGTCCTTTTTGGTGGCGATGCTGCGGATCGTCATCTGAACGTAGGAGGCCATGCGGGGGGGAGTCTTGAGCTGGCTCTCACGCACCACGCAGATATCGCCGTTGTAGTTTACGGCGTGACCTTTGCGAAGCTGAATAACGGGAACTTTTGCCATAACGCGCGGAGGGTATCAGAGACCCACTCAATAGTCAAGCCTTTTCTGTATCGCTTTTCGCGTCGCCGCGCTTCAGGAAATAGCGCACCATGAGAAAGTTCAGCGGAAAGGCGACCATGTACACCGGCAGCGGCAGCAGGGCATCGGCCTTGCCGAGAATCGGGCAGAGATGCACCAGCGCCGGCAGAGTCTCCGTGAGGCAGGCGGCCATCCACTCCCCCAGCCCGAGGTAGAGAAAGAGATTGAGCAGCAGCAGATGCATGCCGTAATTCACGGCGTGGCTGAAGGCGAAGCCCACCCCCTTGGAGGCACTGCCCTGCGTGCGGAAGGTCCACTTGAGCGAAACGAGGTAGTTCGCAATGAAGCTCAGCGCGTAACCGACGGTGTAGGTCACGCTGAGCGCCGCCGCATCCTCCGGAGCCCGCAGGCCGAACAGGGCATTGAGGCCGACGTAGATGCCCCAGTGCAGCGCCGTCGCCCCCAGCCCCACGACAAAGAAGCGCAGCGACTCGCCGCCCAAGCTCCGCAGAGCCTCGCGGCGCGACCGAGCGACCGACGACGTGCCGACAGGCTGCTCCTCGCAGGCGGAGGCGTTCACAAGCCCTTCGCTTCCGTCGCCGCGCCTCGGATCTGCATCCTGCTGAGCCATGGCGGGGGCGTGTTCAGAAGCTGTCGATCCCGGCAAAGAACTTCAGCAGCACAATCTGATCCTCCTTCGTCACCAGATAGCCGTCCTTGGGATCCAGCCACTGGAAAGAGTGAATCGAGCTGCGGCAGGAGCCGCGGGGATCGTCCGGCAAGGGCTCGCGCAGGCGCTTGAGCAGATCGGGGTTGAGGGCCTCGACAATCTCGCGGGTGGACAGCGGGGGCATGGCCGGGATGATGGCAGGAATGCCCAGCGGGAGGCAGCGCTCCACGTCGCCGAGGATGCGCTGCGGGAAATAAATCTGGTGGAGCTCCTCGGGGGCGAAGGGCAGCGGCTTGCGCCCCGCGGGAGGGTTGGCCAGGGCCGCGAGCAGCGGGCTGAAGCAGTCCATCGGCACCCCCAGCTCCGGGATGTGAACGTTGAGCACGCGGCCGTACTGGTAGTTGAGCTCGCGGTAGAGGTTGATGCGGTTCTGCACGTAGGGGTCGTCGCTCGACTCCAGCACCGGCGTGTTTTCATCCGCATCGGGCTCGAGCATGTCGCAGGTCGTCACGAAGACCGTCAGCTCGGGCTTGATGTCGCCGAGGTGGCGGATGAGGTAATTCGTCGCCGCGGTATCAGCCTTCACATCGGCGCGCACGGCGTTGGGGCCGTTGGCCACGGCGCTGTCGAGATACACCATCATGCGGAAGTTGTGGCCGAAGGTCGACGAGAAGTTCTCCTTGTCGATCAGGTAATCGAAGTGTCGACGCTTCGTCCAATACTTGCCCAGAATAGTGCTGGCACCGAGGAAAGCCGTTTCGTGAGTCATGAGCGCGCGGGCGGGGTGAATGAGAGGGGTGGGATGATACTGTCTCAGGCTAGCACAGAAGGGAGCCCCACGCAAGCTGTTATCACAAAAAGTGCAGCAGCGCTCGGGCTTCGGAGCGGCCTCGGCAAGCGCGGCGGGGGCGCTCATCCCCCGAGGCAAGCGGGGCCGATTGACCGATTCAGGAGCCGCAGTTCAGGAGCCGGACTCCGAAGGCGCAGGAGCCGAGTGATCCGAGGGGGAAGAGGCTGCGGACGCACCGGCAGATGCCGGGGCAGATGCGGGCGCGGCGGGAACGGCATGCGTGACCTCAGTCTCCGGGGCAACCGGCGGAGCAAAGTTCGGCTCGCGCCAGAGGTAGGAGCGCTGAACGTCGAGCAGCTTGTCGCCGCAATAGAGCTCGACCTTCCAGCTGAGGATATCTCCCCTCCGCTTGCGCTCGTCGCCGTTGAAGAAAAAGGTGGTGACGCGCTCATCGCTCTCGCCGCGCGGCTCCGTGTAATCGACCTGACGCTTCAGGCGCTGGGAACGTGTCAAGGCCTGAGTGTAATGCATGACGATGCGCACGGGCTCATCGGGCTTGGCGTCGTACCAGTGGACGAAGAAGTAGTCCCCGAGCCGCGCCTTTCTCTCGCCCGAGGAATTGGCGTCGTAGAGCAGGTAGCGAACATGGGCGCGCGCGGGCGCATGCTGAATGCCCATGGAGGGCAGGCGTTCGCTCTTGAGGGGGAGGTCTGCGACGCTGATCAGGCACGGCTCTGTGACCGTCTGGCAGGAGGCCAGCAGGGCACAGGCGGCTGCAAGCGCGAGGAGGCGTGTCATGGCCATATTCAATACCAGCGGCCGGGCTTTGTCAAACACTTTCGCGCGAGCCGCAAGCGCTTTCCGCGCTGCACCGCAAGCGCTTTTTGCTTGTCAGCCGGCGAAAGCGTGGTATAACGAAGCCATGGCCGTTCCGCAGAACACGATTGCGCTCATCTTCGACTTTGACCACACGCTCAGCCCGCACAACATGCAGGAGGAGACGATTTTCCCCGAGTTCGGCATCAACGCCGAGGCGTTCTGGCGCAAGTGCAATGACCGCAGCCGCGATGAGGGATGGGACGGTGAGCTGAGCTACCTCAAGGAGCTGCTCGACGAGCTCTGCCTCGATGGGGTGAGCAATGATCAGCTGAGCGCCTTGGGCAGCAAGCTGACGTATTTCCCGGGGATCCCGGAGTTTTTCTCGAAGTTTCCGATGCGCGCGCTGAGCGAGGAGCACCGCTACGCCGGCATCCGCGTGGAGTATTACGTCATCTCCAGCGGCATCAAGAGCATTCTCGACGGCTCGGCCATTCGCCCCTACATGCGCAAGATCTTCGCCTGCGAGTTCAGCGAACGCGACGGGCACATTGACTTTCCGAAGCGCGTGATCTCACACACGATGAAGACGCAGTTCCTCTTCCGCATCAACAAGGGGATGCTCAACTACAACGAGGATGTCAATGACCACATGGATGCGGATCTGCGACCGGTTCCCTTCGCTCACATGATCTACATCGGCGACGGCCCGACGGATGTTCCCTGCTTCACGGTGATGCGCCAGCAGGGCGGCACCTCGGTGGCGGTATACGACAAGGATGACGTGACGCGCCAGAGCTTCCGCAAGTGTTACGACCTGAAGTCGGACCAGCACCGCGTGGACTTTTTCGCCCCGGCCGACTACACGCCCGGCAGCCACCTCTCGAACATTCTCGAGTTCACGGTGCGCGATATCGCCGACCGCATCCTCCACAACCTGCGCTGAGGGAACTTCGTTCCGCAGCCGGCCCGGCAGACAGTCAAGGGTGCGCGTGTGGAGCTCGTGTGCCCCTATGCGTCCGCCCTCAGGAGCGAGCACGGCATGGGCCGACGGCGCTCGGGGTTCCCGTTCCCCTGTGCACCCCCGTGGCACCCCCATCCGAGCAGGCCTCCGGCAACCGGGACGCCTGCGCCCGATGCAAAGCCGGCGCCGCACAACGCCCCATCAACGAAAACACCCGCAGCCCCGGTGATCGGGCGCTGCGGGTGTTTTTTTCGGCGCTGAGGCCGCTGGCGGGCAGAGGTCTCAGCGCTCTTTCCGAGAGCGGGAGTGCGTCAAAGCTCCTCGTCGCCTTCGTCTTCCTCGCGAGAGGGGGCCTGAGAGCCGAAGGGGCGCTGAGCCTGACGGGCGGCCGCATGGCGCTGAGCCTCGGTCAGGAAGAGCTCAGCGACGCGGAAGGCGCGGCGCGAAGCCTCGGCCGCCGTGCGGTCATCCATGAGAGCCAGACCCTCTTCCGTGACCTCGCCGAGGTAAATCTTCCAGGCGCGCAGCTTGAGCTCCTCGAGGTCGATGCTGCCGTTGAAAACAGGCTGCTGATTTTGCTGGCCGTTGTTCTCTCCGCGATTGCGGCGGCGGCGCTTGCGGCGGCTGTTGCCGCCTCCCTCATTGCCGCCGACGGTCTCCGGCAGGGCGTAGCCCGGGGCGGGCTCCATGTCGCGGCCTTCGGCGTTGTCGCGGTTCTGCTGGCGATCCTGCGGACGGTTCTGATTGTTGCCCGGGCGATTGCCGTTCTGCTGCTGATTCTGCTGATGCTGAGGGTGCGGCTTCGCCTGTGCAGGGCGCGGCGCAGCATCGCGAGCCTCGGGAGCCGGAGCTGCAGCAAAGCGTTCGCGCGGCGCCGTCTGCACCGGAGCCTGCTCCGCCTGCGACCGGGCTGAGGGAACCTCAGCAGGGGCGGACACGGGGGCCACCGGAGCCTGAGCCGACTGGGAGGCGGCGGGAGCAATCGGGGCGGCGGGGGCCACCTCCGGCGCGGGGGCAGCCGGAGCAGCGTCCGACTTGGCCGCGGGGGCGACAGCAGCGCTCTTCTCTTCGGGAGCAGCAGTCTTGGCGGCCGTCGTGCGGGTGCGGCGCGCCGGCTTCTTGGCGGCGGCATCATCGGCACCCTCGGCGGCAGGAGCCTTGGCGGCGCGGGTCGATTTGGCGCGCGTGCCGCGGGCGGGCTTGGCGGGCTGATCGCCGGCAGCGGCAACGGCGTCATCTGCCGCAGCGGCCTTGGTGGCGCGGGCGGCTCGGGTGGCGGTGCGGCGGGCTTTGACGGCGGCCGGTTTGGCCTCGGCATCAGCAGGCGTGTTGAGTTCGTCTTGTTCCATGTTCTGTGTTGTCATTATTGAGCCGTGGCGTTCTGATCCACTTGGAAGTACCACTCAGCCTTGTGACTGGTACCGTCTGAGGTGTTCCAGGTGACGTGCACGGAAAGGCTGGGCATGTAGATGCGGCAGGGAGGCGTCCATTCAACAGTGCGCCGCTCGTGATCCACCTTGGCGGGCACCCTGCCAAAACCGCTCACACTCATGCGAACGGATGAAAAATCAATACCAGCCACGCCGCTGAGCTGCGCCGTGATCGCGGGCACATCGCAGCCGACGACCGACTTGGGCCGCGGCGTCACCGGGAAGGGAGGCAGCGGAGTCGACGGCGGCAGCGTGCCGGGCTCAGCCCCCGTCGAAACCATCTTGCCGAGCTGCGCCGTGCGGAAGTCCATCGCGCTGCGGAAGGTACCGGGATCCGTCCCGAAAATCATGTAGCGGTGAATCTGCCAAGCCGGCTCATCGTCCGTCACCTTGCCCGGCACCACGGTGAAAGCCGCCGTGTAACCGTAGCCGGGCATGCGCTCCAGCATCACGGGCGTGTGGTAGCCGCCGGGATAACAGTAAGTGGTAATCGGCCCGAAGAGCTTGCTGAGCTTCTCGCGAGAGCTACCGATCTGCCGGTCGATGTAGGCGACATTTTGCTCATCCCCCGCAGCAGCGGCAGCCTTCCAGTCCGAGGGGTAGGGGTGCGTGAGCGAGTGGCTGCCGATGGTGGCCCCGTGCTGCATCATCTCACGAATCATCTCCGGGCTCATACTCTCGCCGCGCCCCGAGAGAAAGTCCGGGTAGAGAAAGAGCGTGAAGGGGAAGCCGAATTCGCGCAAAATGGGGTAGGCGTCCGTGTAGACGCTGCGCCAGCCGTCGTCCAGTGTGATGAGCACGCAGTGCGCCGGCAGCTCGCGGCGACCGAAGCGCCACTCGAGAAACTCCTGCATGCTGATCACCGTCAGCCCGTGGTCAACGATATACTGCATCTGGCTGCGGAACTCCTCCGTGCGCATCAGCATCTCCGTCACCGGAGCCGTCTTGCTGAAGTTGTGATAGCCCAGCACCGCCACGCGCGTCTGGTCGTGGGGCACGAGCATGCCCTGATCGGGCGAGCACTGGCGCGTCATGCGCGCAGACGGCGAAGCGGCGGACGAGCCCCCCGCGCGCGGCCGACTCGGCAGAGCGGGCGCGTCGCCGATGAGATCCGGCTCCGGCGGCAGCACGGGCACATCACTCTGCGCCTGAATCGGGCAGCCGAGCAGCAGCAGAAAGGCCAGAATCATGTACGGGACAACGCTCATTCGGCAAGAAGGTAACACATTCAGGGCGCAAGGCAAGACTTATTTCTGTCAAACATTCCCGAGGGGTATCGGCATGCCTCATTTTATGCTGTAACTGGGGGCGTTTCTGTGCTAAGGTATCCGCACATGGCAGCCACCGACAGCCCGGCTGCCGCACACACCATGGCAGCCACCGACAACAAGGCCGACACCGACAACAAAGCGAACGCAGGCAGCAGTACAGGCACGAACAGCAGAGGCGACACGGGCAACAACGCAAGCGCCGACATCGTCTGCAAGCCCACGCGCGACACCTTCGTGCGCCTCGGCATCATGCTGCTGGCGCTGGCGGGCTTCGGCCTCTACTTTTTCTACGACGCCGGCATCGGCTACCCCCGGGCCAACGAAGTGTACCTGAGCCAGCGAGCCTTTGCCGAGCTCGGCCGCCTCGCCGCGGAAAAGCCTCTGGAGCTGCCCGAGACGAGCGATGCCGCCCTCTGGCGCGAGCGACGCAGCACCTCCCCCCTCTTCCCCGTCGAACAGGAAGACGGGCGCCCCGTCGCCAAGACCTCGAGCGGAGACATCATCCCCCTGCCGAGTGACATCGAGCTTACCTCCTGTCCGGAAGAGACGCATGACCTCGACGCCATGAGCCGCGACTGGAGCGCCTGCTGGGCCGCCTACACCGCGCGCCGCGGCCTTCCGCTCAAGCCCGCCGAGCACCCCTACACCACCGGTTCGATCCGCGAGCAGTACTACGCCGGCGTCGGCTGCCTCGCGCTGGCTCTGATTCTCGCGCTCTGCATGCTGCGCCTGTCGCGCCGCCGCGCCGAGCTGCACGGCGACACCCTGCTCATCGGCGGGCAGAGCGTGAACATCGCCGATATCAGCTGCATCGACCTGCGCCAGTGGGGCAAGGGCTTCAAGGGCTTCGCGCGCCTGACAGTCAAGGGTCGCAGCATCAAATTCGACGGCATGACCTACGGCGGCTTCGACCCGAAACAGGGAGAGCCCGCCGAAGCACTCATGCAGGCGATCCTCGCGCGCTACAAGGGCGACATCATCGAATATGGAGAAAAGGCCGACCAGAGCCGCTGAGGCGACACGAAGCCTCCTGCGGCGCCTGTGCCGCCGCCGAAAGACACGCGGACAGGAAGGGGCACCGAAGCGGCGCCCGGAACCGGCACGCCGAGCACCCTCGCGGCATCTGCTGCGCAGGCTCGGCTCGCGCGCTGGCGAAGCCGCGTGCACCTTGGGGCGCGGCCTCATCTCCACGCGCTTTGCCCTCACCCTCTGCATCGCCCTCATCGCACTGGGGCTCGTGTCCCTAGGCGTGGGAGTCTGCGGGCGCATGGAGCAGGCGGCCCGCACCGCACTCGACGTGGCAAAACTCAACGTCGCAGCCGTCGAGGCCCAGGAGCTGGCGCGAGCACTCTCCGGCCAGCGCGTCAGCAGCATCAGCGCCTCATCGGACGGGCACCCCGTGCTCAGCCGCGGCGCCGGCGCCTCCGACTCCCCTGATGAGAGCGGCGCTGACAACAGCGCCGACAGCGGAGACAATACCGGCACAGCCGACTCCGGCGGCAGCGACGACGCCGGAGCCCCGCCTCCCCTGCCCGCGCGCAGCGTCGAAACCATCCTCGCCGAAGACGCCGGCATGGACCTCATCTCCGTGCGCCTCGAGCAGCAGGACGCACAGGCCACCGCCCCCTCCCACCGCGACGAATCTGCGGAAAACGGCGAAAGCGGCGACGAGATCGACGAACTCATCCGCTCCGGCGTCGCGGCCATGATCGGCGGCGACATGCGCCGCTGCATCCTCGACCTTCAGGCCGCCTACGAAATCAACCCGAACCACCCGGCCCTGCTCTATTACTACGGCATGGCCTACGACAAGCTCCTCAACCCCGACAAAGCGCGCGAATACTACACCCGCGTCTTCCGCATGCGCGAGCGCGCCGGCCGCTACTTCGAGCGCGCCTCGCGGCGCCTCACCTACGGCATGGCACGCCCCTCCGACATGCGAGGCAAACTCTCCTTCGGCCCCTGCCGCACCCAGCACACCTACGACCCCGCCACCGGCGAAAGCGTGCACCTGCTGCTACCCGTGCTGCTGGCGGCGGGTGAAGAAGTCCTGCCAGAAGACATCAAAATCGAAATCCAGATGTTTGACCTCATCAACGGGCGCAAGATCGACTTCAACCGCCTGGCCGACCCCCAGCCCGCCTGGGAGCACGACATCCAAACCTTCGCCGACGGAGAGGAAAACCTCATCGTCACCTACAGCATCCCCCCGCTGAGCACCGAGCAGCGCGACATCTACGGCGACGTGCGCTACTACGGCTTCACCGCCAAACTCCTCTACAAAGGCGAGCCCCTGGACTGCATCAGCACACCCTCCGCCCTCATCCTCCACGAGCAAATGCTCAACAACCGCCGCAACACCCTGCCCGGCGGCCTGCTGCCCGACGACGGCCTCAACTACGAAGAAGCCCTGCCCGTCAGCGACTTCCTCGACGAGCAGGGAAACCTCCCCGGAGCCGTCGAAAACATCCCGACCGAACTACCTGAAAACCCGTCATGATCCCCATCTTCCCGGAACTCCCCGCGCGCATGGGCGTCTACACCCTGCAGCGCCTCATCGGCTCGCATGAGCAAAGCGACCGCTACCTCGCCGGTCAAGAGCACGTGCAGCGCCAAGTCATCGTCGAAATCCTCAGACCCAACGCCGAAGAAGACGCCGTCACCCACTTCGTCGACAGCGCGCGCGCCCGCGTCGAAGCCAAGCTGCCCCACGTCGTCAAAGTGCTCGACTCCGGCTGCGCCGACGGCTTCTGGTACATCACGCAAGACCTCCCCCCCGGCCCGCCCCTCTCCGTGCGCGACAGCGGCGAGCCCCTCAGCGTCGACGAACTCTGCCGCATCGTCCTCGCCGCCGCCGAGCTCTACAGCGCCGCCGAGCGCGCCGACCTGCCCACCCGACCACTGGAGAGCGACATGATCTTCTTGTCGCGCAAAGGCATCGTCAACTTCCTCTCCCCCGTCTCAGACGGCGGCACCTACAACAGCGAAGCCGGACTCGAAGCCATGCGGCAACTCGGCGAACTGCTCACCCCCCTTCTGCCGACCAACGTACCCGGGCAGACACGCGCCTCCACCCTGCTGCAATGGATGAAAGAAGGCTATGAAGGCAACCCGCTGGACTGGGACAGCATCGGCTCCACCGCCCAGCTCATCCGCCAGCAGCTCAACCCCACCGGCGCCACCCCCCTGCCCAGCTCCATGCGCGTACACGACGTCAACAGCGCCATGCGGCGCGAAACCCAGCGCCGGCGCCGCAGCACCCGCAGCCTCATCACCGGCGCCATCTGCCTCATCGTCGTCATCGCCATGAGCCAGCTCGGCCGCTTCATCCCCCTGCACAGCACCCGGCAACTTTCCCCCGTCAAAGAGAACTACATCCTCTGCGAAGGCGGCAACAAACTCATGGTGCGCCCCGTGAGCATCGGCGACTACTCGCGCTTCCTGAGCGACTACAACTCCATGAGCAAAGAACGCAAGCGCGAACTCAACCGCGGCATGCCCGAAAGCGCGACCGACCACACCCCCGACCGATGGAAAGACATCCTGCACGCCGCCACCCATAAACTCATCTGGGAAGGGCGGGAAATGAGCATGAAATCCCCCATCGTCAACGTCTCCTACTGGGATGCCCTCGCCTACGCACGCTACACCGGCTGCAAACTCCCCTCCGCCGAGCTCCTGCAAGCCGCCCTGCGCGAAAACGGCAAACCGCACCCCGAAGAGTGGACCGCCTCCGCCCGCAGCAACGACCCCCTCCTCGGCAACTGCCGCATCGTCATCTCAGACGCGAGCACCAGCCCGCCCGGAAGCAGCGCCCCCCTGCCCCAAGCCGAGCCCGACCCCTCAGCCCGCAGCGTCAACCGAAGCTTCCGCCTCATCAACAACAAACTCTGATCCCCCCTCCTAACACCCCCACCACCCACCACCATGAAACACATCCTCACCGGCCTCCTGCTGCTGCTCGCCAGCCTTCTGCTCACCGCCCCGCTCAGCGCCCAAGTCGAAGTGCGCCTCGAGCCCGACCGCAAACAATACCTCATCGGAGAGCCCGTCCTGCTCAAATTCACCATCGCCAACCACACCGACCGCGTCCTCGACTTCCGAAACAACCCCGGCAACCCCTGGCTGCGCTTCAAAGTCACCAGCTCCGCCTCACCCTACCCCCTCTCCCCCATCGCCATCCAGAAATTCCCCCGCGTCACCCTCAACCCCGGGCAGCAGCGCAGCTACAAACTCGACATCCGCGCCGGCTACAACTTCAACATGGACGGCATCTACAAAGCCATCGCCATCGTCACCATGCCCGACCAGCGCTCCGCCTACACCTCCAACGCCGCCACCTTCAACATGAGCAGCGGCGGCGCCCTGCGCACCTTCAACATCCAGAGCGGCGGCCAGCCCCTTGAAATGCACGTCAAGCACATGAGCGTCGACGGCAAAAACTGCCTCTTCGGGCAAGTCACCCAGCAGAACTCGCGCCGCGCCATCGGCGCCTGCTACCTCGGCCGATACCTCAACTTCATGGAACCGCGCATCCGCCTCGACTCGCGGCAGAACCTGCACGTCCTCTGCCAGTCCACCCCCGAAATCTTCACCTACTCCGTCATGAACAACAAAGGCAAGCGCACCGCCATGCAATTCTACAAGCGCAGCGGTGGCCCCGTCGACCTCATCAGCACCGGCGGACGCATCATCACCATGGGCCTCGTCCCCTACGTCAAGCCCAAACCTGACGAAGAAGGCGTGCACAAACTCTCCGAAGACCCCGCCTAAGCCACAGCCGAGTCCCCAGAGCCCCGGTGAGCCCCTCATCGCCCGATGAGGGGCCCCCGCGATAAAAGCGCTCCCCGCTTACCCGACAAGAACCTCGCGAGCTCAACCGGCCGGCGCAGCACACCTCAGGCAGCGGCGAACCAAACACCACAACAGCACCACACAGAGCGCCCCTCCCGCCGCCTCACCGCCTCAGAACATCGCCCCTCACCACAGAGAGGCATTCCCCCACCCCCACAGCAAACCGCCCCCCTTCCCCGCCATGAGCACCCCCACCATCGCCATCGTCGGCCGGCCCAACGTCGGCAAATCAGCCATCTTCAACCGCATGGTCGGTCGGCGCATCGCCATCGTGCATGACCAGCCCGGCGTCACGCGAGACCGCCTCAGCGCCCCCGCGCGCATCACCGACTACGAAGCCCTCATCGTCGACACCGGCGGCATCGGCTCCACCCTCGACGACGGCTTCGCCGCCCAAGTCGCCCGAGAAGCCGACATCGCCCTGCAAGCCGCCGACCTCATCCTCTTCGTCTGCGACTGCCGCGACCACCTCACCCCCATCGACCGCGACATCGCCGCGCGCCTGCACAAGAGCGACATCCCCGTCCTGCTCATCCTCAACAAAGCCGACAGCGAAAAACAAGAACTCAACCTCGGCGAATTCACCGCCCTCGGCTTCAGCGACTACGTCTTCACCTCCGCCGCCCACGGCCGCGGCTTCGCCGAACTCGCCGACAAACTCAACACCCGACTCAAAACCCTCGGCGCCACCCCGCGCCGCGCCGAAACCGACCCCAACGCCGAACCCGCCGAAGAACCCGACCGCGAAACCGTCAGCAGCGACAGCCCCATCCGCATCGCCATCGTCGGCCGCCCCAACGCCGGCAAATCCTCCCTCGTCAACGCCATCCTGCAAGACACCCGCACCATCGTCTCCGACGTCGCCGGCACCACGCGCGACGCCATCGACATCCCCTACACACGCGGCGAACAGCACTACACCCTCATCGACACCGCCGGCATGCGCCCGCGCTCCAAGCGCGACACCTCCGTCGAAGTCTTCTCCGCCATGCGCAGCGAAAAAGCCATCCGGCGCTCCGACATCTGCCTACTCGTCATCGACATGGCCGCCGGCGTCACCCAGCAAGACCGTCGCATCGGCTCCATCATCGCCAAAGAAAGCAAACCCTGCATCATCATCGTCAACAAATTTGACCTCTACTGCCCCGACGCCCCCCTCAAAGCCCGCCGCGAAGCCGTCGACGAACACATCCGCGAAAACCTCTTCTTCCTCGACTACGCCCCCGTCGCCATCGTCTCCGCCAAACACAGCCAAGGCATCGACAGCATCTTCAAAGCCATCGCCCGCGTCCAGCGCGAAGCACTCAACATGCCCGGCACCGGCGAACTCAACCGCCTGCTCCAGCGAGCCATGGAAATGAACCCGCCCGGGCAGCATCGCGTCCTGCACAAGCGGCTCAAACTCTTCTACGCCACCACCGCCGTCAACGAAAAATACACCACCATCCCCGTACCCACCTACGTCCTCTTCGTCAACGACAAGCGGCTACTCACCGACAGCTACGCCCAATACCTGCGCAACACCATCCGCGCGCGCATCAAAGCCGCCGGCATCCCCATCGTCCTTTCCCCGCGCTCGCGCGTCCGCAACGACTGAAGCGATCGACACGCGGCGGATACTCACACGGCGGGTCGCTGCATGCGCCAGCACAAACATACGGGTCGCTCCGTGCGCGAGCACAGAAACACCTGCGCGAAGCG
>UMHM01018207.1_pt1 | contig 36480 bp, 12 predicted proteins | sample 1965501 | NCBI WGS metagenome assembly UMHM01 (sample SAMEA4836095, study PRJEB28245) | human gut metagenome | biome: gut microbiome; material: fecal sample | place: Denmark | collected 2008
TTTAAACAATTTTGCCCCGTCCCCAATTGTTTAATCTTTCAAAGTCCGACGGCGATATTTAACCCTTTTACAAGCCTGACGGCGATATTCGGATGCAGAACGCGAAAGCACCCTCATTCACTGACGGCGATATTTCGATGAAGTGCGCGAAAGAGCCACTGTCAGGGAGCGGAGCGTACACGGACGTACGTGAGCACCATGACAGTGGCTCTGACAAAGCAATTCGCGAAATAGCGCCGTCAGGTCATTCGTTGATGACGGTGAGAAAGCGCGCCACTCTCCCCCCCATCGCAAGCTGCGCATGCGGGAAAGAGGGGTCGAAATAGATGCTGTCGCCGGCGCGGAGGAAGTAATCGCGGTTGTCGACGATGACGCGGAGCTCGCCTTCGAGGACGTAGTTGAACTCCTGCCCGCCGTGCACGACGAGCTCGGGGGTGTCGGTGGGCGCGATGGTGACGAGCATGGGGTTCATGGTCTTTTTGCGGAAGTCGCCGCCGAGCGAGGTGAAGGAATAGCCCTCATAACGCTTGACGGACATGCCCTTGCCGTCGTAGACGACGTAGACTTTGTCCTTGGAGGGCAGGACGCCGCTCATGACATATGCCGCCTCCGTCTCCATGACGTCCGCGAACTTGTAGATGAGATTGATGGGGATCTCCTTCGTGCCGCTCTCGTAGGCGACATACTCCTCCTCGTCCACGCCGAGCATTTCAGCCACTTGGGCGGTGGTGTAGTCCGAGAAAGTGCGCAGCTCTTTGAGGCGGGCGGAGATCGCCGCTATGTCGTTGCCGTACATCGTCACCTCACAGCGTGGCGTTGAGCTTTTCCACGAGCGCATCGACGTCGATGCCGTGGACAGCCGCCGCCTCTTCGATGGTCTCGCCGTGGGCGAGCATGCAATGCAGGCAGTGCATACCGCTCTCCTGCAACACGGTCGCGATCTTGTCCGGATCGCCTGCTTTCAAGGCGTCCATGATGAGCATATCCTTGGTGATCATACTATGCCTCCGATGGTCTTATTTGTTGTTTTTCGCGCTTTTGCGCGATGATGTTGTCGTTTTGTTGAGTTAAAGTGCCGTTTGTGCCGATCCGCACTCACCCCACATATCCGCTGAAGAAGAACAGCCAGACGAGCACGCCGATGACGCCCGCCGCGAGCACGGCGGTGAAGATCGCCTTCGGGACGCTGACGGGCACCTTGCCCGTCGCCTTGCCCGTCCTGCCGTTGACGAGGAAGGACCACAGCTTCTCGCGGAACTTGTAGCCGCACACCCACACGGGCAGCAACGTATAGTTGAACTTGATGTTGCCGTAGTTGGTGTTGACATTGAGGTATGCCACCCTGTCGTATCTGTACTGCGAGAGGATGCTCGCCCTGATGTCGTCGTCCATGACGCTCTTTGCGCCCTCGAAGGAGTTGTCCAGCGACTCATTGTAGCGTTCGGCGGCGAACCCGGCGAGATACTCCCTCTTATACTGCTCTGCCGAGCCGAGGTCGTAAGGGAGGAGCTTGTTCATCTGGGACTGCTCCAGGCTGGACGCCGCCTCGATGACGATGCCGTCAAAGCTCTTGTTGTAGCCGCCCGAGACGAAGAACCAGCGGGTGCGCCTCTCCGTGACGGTGTTCTTGCCGCGGCGGACGGTGACATAGTAGTCCTCGCCGAGCTTGCCGTCATAGGAGGAGAAGGTGTCCGACGCAAAGACGAATGAGGGCTCGTAGATGCCCTTGAACTGCTCCACCTTGAAGTTCTTTTTGAGCTTGGTGGGGGCGAAGATCTTCCGTTTCAGCCACTTCTTGCCGCAGGCGAAAGCGCTGTCGCGGGTGACGGTGAAAGGCAGGATGCTGTCGGGTTTGAGCCCTTGCAGCCTCTCCTTTTTGACGATGTTGGTCGCGCCGCAATAGGGGCACTCCTCGGTGGTGGCGAAGTTCTCGAGCACGACCGCCGCGCCGCAGTTGGGGCACTCGTACTCGCTGGAGCCCTCCTCCACCTCGCCTTCCCCCCTCTCGAGCAGGAAATCACGCTTGGCGTTGATGCGCTTCTCTATGCCCTTGGTGCCCCCGCAATAGGGACAGGAAAGGGCGCCTGCGGCGGGATCGAAGACCATATCCGCGCCGCAGCCGGGACATTTGATGACGGAAACGTCTGTGTTCTCAGCCATTATTTGATCTTAGCTCCGCATTCCGGGCAGAACTTGGCGCCCGACTTGACATCCTTGCCGCACTTGGGGCACTTGGCAACGAGGCTCTCGCCGCACTCGGGACAGAACTTCGCCCCCGCGGAGACGGGCTTGCCGCACTTGGGACAGGCGACGCTGCCTGCGGGGACAGCCGCGGCACCGCACTCGGGACAGAACTTGGCGCCCGCTGACATGGACGCGCCGCACTTTGCGCACTTGACGGAAGAGGTGCTCTTCCCTGCCTGATCCAGGTTGTCGCCGAACTGGTTCGCCATGCGGGCGCCCAGCCCCCAGCCCATGCCCATGGACGCGAACGCGCCGCCCGCGCCGGGGTTCCTTGCCGAGTCGCGCATCGCCTGCACGGACTCGTACTGCGCATATTCCGCCATCTTGCCGTCGAACACGCCGAGGGTGGTGCGCTGATCCATCGCCTTTTCCACCGCCTCGGGGAGCTTGAAGTTGCGGATGATGATCTGATCCACCGCAAGACCGATCTTGCCGAATCTTGCGCAGGCGTGATCGCGCGCGGTGTCGCCGAGCTCGAGATAGTTCGCCGCAAGGTCGAGCGCGGGGATCTCGCACTCGCCGAGCAGGTCCGTGAGCTCCGCCAGCACCATGCTGCGCAGATAGTCCGCTATGTCCTCCGTCTTGAAGGAGTGGATGGTGCCGAAGCACTCGCGCATGAAGAGCGCGGGGTCGCAGACATGGAAGCTGTATTCGCCGTGTCCCATGATGCGGATCATGCCGAAATCCTTGTCGCGCATCATGATGGGGTTGGCGGTGCCCCACTTCATGCCGATGAACTGTTTGAGGCTGACGTAATAGATGTCCGACTTTTTGGGCATATCCCAGCCGTACTTCCAGGCTCCGAGCTTGGAGAGGATGGGGACGTTGTCGGGAGAGAGCTCCCAGGTGCCCGCGGTGAAGACGTCCGCGATCTGCCCTTCCGTGACGAAGATGGCAGCCTGCGACTCTCTGACGACGAGCTGCGAGCCCTTCATGATCTCATAACGGTCGCCGACGGGGAACTTGTAGACGATGATATCCTTGTCGGGCTCCGTCCATTCTATGACTTTGAGCAGGTTTTTCTTGATGAATCCCATATTCACCTCCGATATGTTTACATTATATCAATGTTCCGCGCAAATTTCAACAATTATCGGAACAACAGCATAAGAACGGGTATGGTGATGATGCTGAGCACCGTTGACATGAGGATGGAATTCGCCGCCGTCTTGCAGTCCGCGCCGTAGAGCTCGGCGAGGTTGAGGTTGATGGTGGCGGCAGGCATCCCGGAGAGCAGCACCAGCGACACCCTGAGCATCTCGTCCATCTCGAAGGGGAGCAGGATGAGGTAGATCACGAGGGGGAAGACCAGCGTCTTGACCACGGAGGAGACGTACACCCTGAAGTCGGTGAAGAGCTGCACCATGGGCGCGAGGGCGAAGCGCATGCCGAGGATGATCATGCAAAGGGGCGCGGTCATGTCCGCGAGATAGCCGATGATGGTGTTGAGGGTGTCGGGGAGGTCGCCCGCGCTCACTCCCGCAAAAAACAGGGGCAGGGAGATGACGAGGGTGACGGTCTGCGGGTTGACGAGGGCGCGGCGGAGGCTGACGTGCCGCTTGTCCCCCGTGAGGAGATAGGACCCGACCGTCCAACCCATGAGATTGAGGGTGACGATGAACACGGCGGAATAGGCGATGGCTTCGTGCGCGTCCGGGAAGAGGAATTGCAGCACGGGCACGCCGAAGAACCCGACGTTGCCGAAGGCGGAAGCGAGCACGGTGGCGCGGTTTGCCCTGCCCGCGACGGAGCGGCGTACGGCGGCGTTAAGTGCGGGCTCGTTCGTGCAGGCGTCGCCGTCGATGAAGCCGTCCGCGATGAGGGCGGCGGAGAGCTCCGGGTCGTCGAACCTGCGGCGGAGGATGAGCCACATCACGAAGAACACGAGCGCCTGCCCCGCGAGGGACACCGCGAACATTATGGCGAGATTGACGGCAAGCTGCGGGGAGTAGCTCACTTCGAGGAATGAGCGGATGGAAAGGAAAGGCTGGCTGACATAAAGCAGCAGGACGGAAAGATAGGTGATGGCTTTCTCCGGCAGCATCTTGGTCTTGATGAGCAGGAAGCCGGGCACCGCCATGGCGATGAGCAGAAGCACGCTCAACGCAGTCGTCGAAAATTCCATATCCGCACCTGTCCCGCGCGGGGACAGACCTCCGACAACGATTATACTTTACCCTGCCCTCCCGCGCAAGGCTTTTGACGAACGCATGCGAAGAAAACTTCGCGGGCGGGTGCGCGGCGATATGGGCGGGAGTGCGGCGGCGCGGGCGGGAACAGACGGGAACAGGCGGCGCGGGCGGGCGGGAGCGCGGCGGCGCGGGCGGGAGCGCGGCGGCGCGGGCATGTCCCGCAAAAAGCCGCAAAGCGCCTGTCTCCCGCCGCAAAGGAAAAGGACGGAGCGCGCTCCGTCCTTTTTTTGTGTGTGGGTCATGCCCGTCAGCCGCTGACAGTGAGGGACAACGTCTTTTGGTGATCGCCGTTGGGCACCTGTCTGCCCGTCTTGGCGACATCCTCGCCGAAGGTGTCGTAGGTCTGGCTGATGCTCGTGGGCAGCTTGCCTTCACTGCTCCAGTCAAGCACCTTGCCATTTGCGTCGACCACGGCGCCGACATAAGCGGTGAGGACATAGGTGACGTTCCTGCCGTTGACGAAGGGAAGGGTGATTTTGCCATTGCCGTCCGCGTCCGCGACCGAGAAGGACACGATGTAGTTCGCGGAGCCGATGAACACCCTGCCGTACCACACGATGCCGATGCCCTCATCCGTCTTGGAAGGCAGCTTGTAGGTGCTGCGGTAGCCGATGGTCGCATTGCCGACCGTTATGGACTCTTCTCCCGCGATCGTCCCGCCTGTCTGTTTCTGCGCGACTTTGACGGGGATGCGGACGCGCTGCCCGCTGCCGAGGGTGATCATCGCGTCGCCCGCGCTCTCGACACCGCTCTGCGCATTGGCGTAAGTGACCTTCGCGCCCGCGGGCATCGACGCCCTGAGGTAGGTGACTTTTTCGGTCACATCGGTACCTGTGCTGCCCGTGACGAACGAACCGTCCGCATCGGGGTTGAAGTAGGTGTAGGTGATCTGCCAGCTTGTGGGCATCTCGAAGGTGGAGGGCTCGTACGGCTGCACGGTGTACGCTTTGTCCGCCCTGCCGAAGCCCGCGCCTGCGACGTCGGTGCCGAAGGTGAAGCTCTCGCCGCCGACCACGGGCACGCCGGTGCTCTTGTTGAGCTCGACGATCTTGGACGCGACCACTCTCGAGACGAGATAGGGGACGGAAATGTCCTGCGCGTAGCCGTCGGGTCCGGTGAGTCTTGCGACGAGGGAGACCTTGCCGCCGAGATAGCTGACGTTCATGCCGGTGTACACCCAGGTGAGAGTGTAGCCGTCCTTGCCGTCCTTGTCGAAGGTGACATCTCCCATGCCTTTGACCTCGACGGTGACGGAGGTGATGTTCTCCACCTGCGCGCTGAACTCGGCAAGGTCAAAGTTGAGCGGATCGATGTAGGTCTTCTGCTCCTCCCCTTCCTTGACGACCTTGCCCGTCTCGGGGAGAGTGCCGCCGCCGAACACAGCGGTGTTCGCGTCGCTCACGATGTTCCTCGGGATGACGCTGACGAACGGGATGGTGCTGCCCTGCGTGCCGAACGCTTGGATGGCGTTGCCGGCGTTGTCTTGCTTACCGGTGAGCTGCGCCGCAAGCGTAATGCGCGCGCTGAACTCGCCGCCGACATAGCTGTTGCGGATGGCGCCGAGGTTGGACCAGGTGATCTTCGCCTCCTTGATGACCGCGCCGCTTGCCGTCTCGATGTCCGCCTTCATCGGGAAGTAGACGTAGTAGTCGATGACAACCGTCTCGGTGCCGCCCACGGTTTCCTTGTGCGTGACCGCCTTGTCGATGTCGTAGGCGGAGCCGGTGGAGGGGTCGCCGACCTCGAAGGGATCGAAGACGAGCTTGGAGCCGTCCCATTTGGCGTTGAAGTAGTCGATGCCTTCGGTGTTGGCGGGATCGAAGTACGCCGCGTAACCTTTGGTCTCGTCCTCCTTGTCCTTCTCGAAGGAGAGGCTCTTGATCCTGCCGCTCAGGATGTTGATGGGCATTGTCATCGCGCCCTCGAGACCGCCGTTCCCGTCTGCATGGATCTTCACGGTGGTGCGTCTTACGCCGCCGTTGTAGTTGTAGCTGATGCCGGAGTTGTCCCAGGTGAGTTCGCTCGTCTCGAAGGTGTAGGACGCCGCATAGACATAGGCGTATTCGCCCTGCTCATTGTAGGTGCCGTCCGCGTTGTAGCGATAGACCTTGCCGGGAGTGCCGTCCGCCCCGGGTTCGCCCTTGAGCTCGGTATAGCGAGGAGCGGTCATGCCCGCGACGGGGGTGGTGTATCTTGCAAGGTCGCTCGCGAGGACGAACATGCCGTCGATGTAGACGGTGACGCCGCCGCCGAGTTGCTTGTTGTCCACGCCGAAGGGAGTGGGCAGGAGAACGGGATCGGCGTCCATATACACCATATACATATTTTCATAAGGCGCGAAGTCCTGATGCGTGCCGTTGAGGTCGCCGTAGGCGATGTCGGAGAGCATGTTGGCGCCCGTGATGCGCAGCGCGGAGAACATGAACTCGAGCGTGCCGTTCAGCGTGCCCGCGCTCCACTTCGCGGTGGAGGTGACGGACTCGTCGCCGTACTTGGGAAGCGTGACATCCAGGAGACCGAAGGAGTAGCTCGCGACATAGCCGTCCGCGAACGTGATCTCCATCTTGGTCTTGGGCTCCGTCTCGGGCTCCGCGCCGAAGACGCGAGACTCCTGATAGGCATAGGGGTTCATCACCGTGATGCCGGTGGGCAGGTGGGTATCGCGGGAGTAGGACACTTCGATGACCTGTCCGGCCGCGACATAGCGGCGCACCGTCTCCGCGAAGCGTCTGGTCTGGCTCACGAGCGTGAAGCCCTCGAGCAGCACTTCCGCATCCTCGATGACGCGCGCGTTGACGATGATGGGCACCACCGCCTGATAGAGCGTCTTGCCGTCTTCACCCTTGAAGGTGGCGATGTTGTCGGTGTATCTCGCACCCGCGAGCGGGAGAGCCGCGTCGGAGGCGAGCTTGTCGCTCCAGCTCACGACGGTGACGGTGATCGGCTCCGCGCTCGTGCCGTCCGCGAGTTTCACTTGGAGCGTGCCGCCCTTGACATGTTCGGTCTCCCCGGTCTCCTCATTGACCACCTTGTCATAAGGCAGGGCGGGACGCCCGGTGCCCGTGATGAAGTCGGCGAGAGTGCCGTAGGCGAGCGGGTCGATGGACATGGCGCGGAACTTGGGCTCGACAACGGTGACCGGTGTGGCTTCCGTCGCGGGCTCAGCATCGAGGGCGCTTGCCGCGTCTTGCACATCCGCGTTGTCCGCGAGGGTGACGACGACATCGGTGTCGATGCGGTCGCCGCCGCTCGTGACGGAGAGGCGTGCCACGTTGAGCGCGGAGTCGGTGTCATAGGCAAAGCCGTTCCAGTCGAACGCCGCGCGCTTGGTGGTGCCGTCGGGGTGCACCACGGAGCCGCTCTCGGGCATGGCGCCGTAGAGCTGCGCCGCGGTGGTTATCTCATAGGTCTGCACGCCGCCGTTGAGAGCGGTCGCGCTGCCGTCGGAGAAGGAGTAGGTGTCGGGGGCGGTCTCCTCGCCGCCGTCGCCGCCGGTGGGCGCCGACCACTCGAAGTCACCCTGCTCACCGATGGTGACGGTGACCGTGACAGGCTGTGCAACGCCCGTGATCATGCCCCTGTTGTTGACATTGTTGGCGCCGAGCCTCTCGTACGCTTGCTCGATGGTGGGATAGACCCACTTGCCGTCGACAGAGAGGAGATAGCTGTCACCAAAGCCGCGGACATATTCGAGCTTGCTGCCGATGTCGGTGTAGCCGAACTCTCTCCACACATTCCACGCGCCGCCGACATACATCGTGACATTGACGCTGAGCTCCCTGCCCGCGCGACTTGCCACCACATCGGTGAGCGCGCTGAGTTCCCAGCCGAGGATGGGCAGCTCTCTGAATTCACCGCCGCCGACATAGGCGCCGGAGACCGTGCTGATGCCCTCGAAGTACACCTCGATGTCGTTCACGATGTTCTCGCGATAGCCTTCGCTTCCGATGAATTCGACGAAGGTCGTCCAGTCGGAGAACCTGGTGGTGCGACCGTCGTTGAAGGTGAGCGTGGACGCACCGTCCACGGTGCCGTCCTCGATGAGCCTTGACTTGATGTCAAGGGTGACCTCCTCGCTCTGAGTCGCGGAGTAACCCCATTGATAGTTGATGGTGACGGTGACTTTCTCGCCGCCGTGGGTGCCGTCCCAGCCGTAGTCCAGCCCGTTGAGATCCCACGAGAAGGTGCCCACGGGCAGGACGCCGCCGCTCAACGCCGCGTCGATGATGTAGTAGTCCACGCCGCCGAGATTGACTTGGTCAAGCACGCCGTTGCCGTCGGAATCGACCGCGAGCGCGGTGTAGAGCGGATAGATGTTGTAGGTGCCTGCGTCGTTGGTCTCATAGGAGCCGTCGGACTTGCGGAGCACCGCGGTGAGTCCGTTGCCTTCCGCGTCATGCGCCTGCGTGCCGAAGACATAGCCATTCTCGCCAAGACTGATGTAGACCAGCTCCTCGGGCAGCGCCTTGCCGCTCTCCCAGTCGATGGTGACTTCCGCACCCTTGCCGCCGTCCGAAACTTCGTAGACACCGGTGAAGGCTTGGTCAGGCGTGACATATACGGGGATCATCCCCACGACGAGGTTCAAGGCATAGCCGTAGACATAGCCCGCGAGCCTGTTGTTGGCGTTGAGCGCAGCAGGGCTGAAGTCCAGCGCACCCGCATCCCAGGTGATCGGGACGGTGTGGCTGTGTCCTGCGTAACCCACCAGGTTCACGCTCGCCTCCGTGGGCAAGTCCGCTTTGAGGAGCAGATCCGCATTGAGGGTGCCGGTGACGGTGCTGCCGCCTGTCTTGGTCACCGTCGCGCTCTTGCTGCCCACGTCGTCCACCGTGATGCTTGTGACGGGTATGTCGGGCACACTTGCCAATCTCCCCGCCTCGAGCAAGCTGAACAAGCCCTTGCCCGAGTAACTCGTGTCTCCGTTGGCCGTCACCAGGTTGTGCGGGTTGATGGAGAGGACATATGCCTCCGCCAAAGTGTCCGTCGCGCCGTAGCCGAAGGTGACTCCGGGCGCCGCTGCACCACTGTCGTTGATGCCGTTCAGGGTCTTGCCGCCGAGCGTCGCTTTCTCCGCATTGACCATGAGCTCTATCGCCTGGATGCCGGGCGTGACCTCTCTGCCGTCGTTGAAGCCGTACATCGCCGCCTGCGGATCCAGGTCAATGTAGATGTTGAGAGACGGATTGGGCGCGTCGCTGTCGTAGCTTGCAAAGGTGGGCAGCAGCGAGCCGATGAGGAGCGTCAGATCGCCGAGCGTGTACTTGGCACTTTCAAGCGCATTGAACAGCGCACCATAGTTGCCGCTCGTCAGACCTTGACCAGCCGGCGCGCCCATATTGCCGAGCGCGATCATGTCGAGGAGCAGCCACATCAGAAGCCCGAACGGGAGCGATTTTGCATAAGGCTGAAGGATTGCGACCTTGCGCTGCGTCTTCTGGGAGGGAGTGAGGTCGTTCATATAGTCCACGCTGTCGATCTCGCGGAAGATGTTGGAGATCACATAGCGACCGGGATTGCCTGAACTGCTCGGATCGTGACGCTTAAGCATAAGTCCGCCGTCGGTCTCATTAACCCACCCGTTGTATGCGAAATACCAATACCTGTGGTGATCCGCCGATGTCGCTTTCAGCCTGGTACCTTCATAGTCGAAGTAAGCGCCGTCACTACTGCCGCCTTCTTCCACTATATCCGTAGTGCCGTTGATGTCCACCGAGACATGGAGCAGCGAGAGGAGCATGGTGTAGAGGAAGATCATCAGCTCGTTGTAGCCGTCCTTGCTCAGTTCCACCTTGACGGAGATGAGGGAGGCGTCCGTGTCGGCGGGAGTGCCGCCCGCGACAGCCGTCATGTTGCTGGTGTAGGGCTGATAGCCGTTGCGGTTGAAGAGGTTGACCTCCACCTTGCTGATGAGCCCGTTCAGTATGGACATGATGTCGCCGCCGCCGTAAGAGTATCCGGAAGTCCAGCTTGTGCCGTCCTCGGAGATAGTCCACTTGTAAGGCGCATCAACATTCGTATCAGCGGTGTTCCTCTCGTAAGCATTTGCGTCGCTCAAACTGACGGAACCGTTGGCGATGCCGTCGCGATCCGTCACCACGCTGCCGTCGGCATTTGTCTTGAGCCCTTCGCCGTAGTACTGCTGCGTTTCATCCGCAGAAGTATACGCACCTTCGGAAGACGTCGTTGCGACAGGAGAGCCATAGTCCCAGCTGCCGGTGTCGCGGTCGTCACCATAGGCAAAGCTCGGGAAGAGCTGTCCGCTGCCGATGACGGAACCGAGGTCGATCCAGTTGAAGAGGCCGAGCATCTCAATGACAGGTTGGAGGATCCAACCGGCGAGACCACCTGCCTGGATCTCAAGGCTCAGATCAGCAATGACGAGATTGTTGTTGCCGAAGTACGCCATGGTTGAGATGCTGTGTTCACCGTAATCGGGTGTGGAGCTCACCACGTACGGATGGCGCGCCGCGATGGACAACTCGATGACGAACCCTTGCATGGTGGTCGTGCCGCCCAGCGCTTCCATGCCGTCGCCGGTACGGTTGATATAACCATAGCCGGTGGTGAGCGAAATAGTGCTGTTCTTGTTGGCATGCCGCGCTTCGAGCGTGTCGCCGGGGGTGTTGCTCGTCGCCTGCACGAGCATGTCTCCCCTCTTGTCGACATTGAGCGACAAGGTCGGGCTGATGCCGTTGATGAGGGACTGCAGCAGCGTCATGACACCTGCGGTCTTGGAATAGGTGATGCCGGCGAATTGCGTCTTCACCTTGCCGACAAGGTCCTCGGTGTCCACCGCGGGCTCCAGCGCGAGTTGGATGTCGCTGATGGAGATGATGGCGCCTGTGCCTGCCGCGTCGAGGGTGGTGCTGAGCTCGATGCTCTCCACCGTGGATTCACCGAAGGTGAGGGCGAGCTTGAGGTCCTGCACATCGGGCAGGCTCGCGATGCCCGCCTTCTCGAGAGTCTCGCCGAGCATGCCGAACACGGTGTTGATGAGCGCCTTGTCGATGTTGATGCCGATGTAGTCCTCCGCAAGGTCGATGCCGAGGGTGACGCTGACGGTCTCACCCGCCTGGGCTTCGCCGCCCGTCTCGCCGCCCGTCTCGTCGCCTTCCGCAGCGGAGATGGCGCCGGAGTTTATGTTCTGCTGCTCATAAGCGAAGCCGACATTGGCGCCGAGCAAGCCCGCGATGCCCTGGAACTTGATCTTGCCGAGCCCCAAGCCGCTCGCGTCGATGTAGATCGCGTCGCTGAACGCTTGGACATTGCCCGAGATGTCGCCGGCGCGGAGGTCATAGACGTTGCCTGCCTTGACCAGCCTGGAGGAGCCGAGATAGTACACCTCGAGGATGGTGGTGTTGAAGGGCGCGCCGAGCGTGACCGCCACGCGCAGGTCGCTGAACAGGATGCCGCCTATGCCGGACGCGATGATGGCGCCGAGGTTGATGTCCGCCTCGATCTCGATGCCGAGGTCGACCGCGCCGGAAGCGAAGGTCGCCTCGATCATCGTCGTGCGATAGAGTTCGGGATAGTCCGAATAGTTCTTCTTCGCACCGTCCGTGCCGAGGAACTGCGCCGTGTCGCCCTCAATGGTGGTGCCCACTTGGTTGTAGACGGTTGCACCGGTGCTGTCCTCTCCCTTCGTATAGAGCGGACCTTCGTATTTGATGTATTCCTCATCCGCCGTGGTGAAGGGGGAGACGAAGAAGCTGTTGGCACCCAGCATATCCGTGAGCAGCCCGATCACCCAGCCTGCGAGCGAGCCGTCGTAGCGCTCTTTGGCTTCGGCATAGCTTTCCGCTCCGCCCCAGGTGTCCGGGTCGTCCGCAACGGGAGGCACCAGACCTTCGCTGGTCATGGCGATGTTGACGTCCGCCGTCGCGGAGAGCGTGAAGTCGTCCGAGATCTCGCCCGTCGCGACGTCGAAGATCGGCTTGTACTCTTTATCCAATTTCTTGGTGATGTCGTCGGAGGTGTAGAGCTTCTCGGTGCCGATGTAGAGCTTGACGATGTCGAGCGACACGCCGAAGTCCTCGGACATCTTGAAGCCGAGCGAGAGCAGGCTGCCGTCCGCCCTGTCGCCGAAGGACTCGATGCGGATGTCGCCGAGGTCGGGCAGCTCGAAGTCGATGGCGACGTCGGGGTTGTCCGCGCTCACCTTGGCGAGGATGGCGTTCACCGCCGCGAGCGTGAGCTGCAGCGAGAAGTAGCCCGGGTTGATGGCTGCCGCGAGATAAGCATAGTCGTGCAGGGTCATGCCCGCCGTGGACGAGATGCTCGCCGTCACAGCCGCTTCGCCGGAAGCCACCGCGCCGCCGAACACTCCGCCGAGCGCTTCGGTGAGGATCTCGGTGAGACCGAGGTTGCTGATCTTCGCCTTGACGGTGGGCCCGAGCACGCCGCTGAGGTCAATGTAGATGCCGTCGCCCGCGAGGATGACGCCGAGGAGCTTGGTCACAGAGTCGTCCGTCATGGAGTTGCGCATGACTTGGAGCTCCACCTGCAGCTCGCCCGTGAAGTCGAAGTAGGCGTCAAGCTCCACCGTGAAGTAAGGCTCATCCTGGCTGCCGAAGTCGTCCACGACGTTGAGCGCAAGGTTGGTGCCGACAAACGTCGTGTCACCCAGCTTGTCCTTGATCGCATCAATGCCGAGGATCATGTCCACAAGCTCGCCCGCGTTGATCGCCGCGCCGTTGTTGCCCCAGAAGCCGAGCTCTATCTCGGTGTGCAGCCTGATGCCGGACGTTTCCTCCCCCTCCGTGGCAGAGGGGATCAGGCTCGCGAAGCCGTAGATGTCCTCGTTCTCCGCAGAGAAGGGACGGTTGACCGCGACCCCGAGGTCGCCGAGCTCCAGCGTGAGGTTGATGTCCGCAAGCGCGACATACTCGCCCTTGATCATGGACGCGTCGAGCTTGTATCTCTGCGCCGCGGGGACTGCGCTCTCCTGAAGCCCGGTGAGCTGCATGTACGCCTCGATGGGCATGAACTTGCCCTCATAAGTTGACTTGTCCGCGCCCACGAACTCGTAATAGGAGAGACCGGGATATTTTCCAACATCATCCGCCGAGACAAGGACATAATCGCCCTCTTTGTCCTGCGTGAAGGCGCCTTGGACGGTCGCCGTCGTTGCAGTCTCGCCCTCGCCCGTGGTCACGGTGTGAGTCACGGTGTAGGACTTGTCGTAAGGCACCGGGGTGAAGACGGGCTTGCCGTCCGCGTCGATGCGGGTGAGCTCATAGCGGGTGCCAAGCCACACCTTCTCGGGCGAGACATAGGACGCAAGTCCGTATTCCGCCGTGGTGACGATGACGTCGTTGCCGCCCTCGGTGTAGATGGTGTTGCCGTCCTCGTCCGTGCTCGCGGTCACGCGCAGCGTGCCGATGAACTCATCGAGGTTGTCCTCCGTGATGCCGTAGACCTGCTCGTCATAGAGCATGTGGGAGAGGACTGCGTTGTTGCTCTCGCCGCGCACCGCAGCAAGCAGATCGCCGTAAGAGGCGTAGTCGTCAAAGCCGCCGTTGATGCCGAGCTGCACCTGCAAGCCGAGCGAGCCATCGCCGAAGAGGATGTTGGCGCCCGTGGAGCCGCCCTTCACATTGAAGGTGGGCAGCAGATGGAGCTGATCGAACTCGGGCACAGCCGCCCCGATGAGACCCGCGAGGATGTCCTCCGCAAGACCCACGGAGAGCATGTCGTGTGCAAACAGCACTTCGCCGAGGAGGAGGTCAAGGATGCCCCAGATGTCCTCGGGGATGAGACCCGTGTTCTTGTTGCCGATGTCGATGATGATGCCGCTGCCCGCAGCCGTCACCGCGGAGTTGTCCGCGTTGTCACCGTCGCTCTGCTCCTGCGTGCTTGCGAGCAGATCCGCAAGGCTGATCATGTTCTCTATCTTGATGCCCTGCGCGAAGAAGTCGCCGATGTTCTCGTTATCGGGATACGGCGCGATGTCCGTCACTTTGCCGAGGTCGGGCGCGATGAGATAGATGTTGAGGAAGGGCTCGTCCGTGTCGGAGATCTCCACCCACAGTTGGATGGGAGCAGCGGTCTCGATGTCATCGCCGTAGAAGTTGGTGTCGATGGCGATTTCGAGATAGATCTTCGCGCCGCGGAGGATGGTGGGCAGCACGCCCATGATGTCCACGGAGTCCTCGGGCGCGTTAATGAGCCCGGGCAGAGCCTCGAGCAGACCGCCCAGCTGCAGTTGCAGCGCGAGGTCGACGTCAAGACCGATCGCGGACACGAATTCCGCGCTGTTCATCGCCATGGAGGAGAGCAGCATCGCGAAGTAGTTGTCCGCGCTGCCGTCCACCGCGAGGAGTTCGGACATCTGACGTGTCCAGTTGAGCGCGTCGCTGAAGGTGAGGTCAAGCGCGAGGCTCGCGCCGATCTCCACCGTCTCGACGCCCGCCTTGCCGATGCCTTCCAGGATGAGACCGAGGAAGTCGATCTTCTTTGCGCCGCACACCGTGCAGATGCCTTCATCGTTGTAGGTATGCTCGTGCTCGGGGGCGTCGGGGTTGCCCGTGGAGCCCAGCAATGTGTTGAGGTCGAGGCTGAGCAGCGTCGAGTAGTTGCCGAAGACATCGCTCTTGATGTAAGTGCCGTTGCCGTCGGGCAGATAATAGGTCGCGCTCGCCGCAAGAGGATCCACGCCGAGAGTGCTCTCGTTGAACCTCTTCGCAAAGCCTTCCTTATTGTATGCGTTGCTGACTCGGATGTAGAGCTTGCCCGTGCCGTTCGTCGAGCCGTCGTAGTTGAAGAACTCGACCGCATTCCTTGCCGTCACGTTTTCAAGCGTGCCGCCCGTAGGTATGGAGACGCTGCGGAATCCCGTCGTGTAAGTCCCGTCGGACCCGTTGGTGACGCTGAGGTAGTACACGGTCAATCCGTTATCCCTCGCCCACTTATAGTCCTCGGCGGACTGCAACTGCACATAGGAGTTGTTCGACGGTCTGCCGTTGTTGGTCGTGATCGGGATGGCTGCATAGCGCTCACCCAAGCCGACATACCCGCTCGCAAGAGATTCATCCCTCGCTTTCGCATCCGAGAACGGGATATACTCCGTGCCGTCGTCGAGCTTGTAGACGGTGCCGCCCTCCTCCACGATAGCCATCGCCTCGATGGCGTTGATCACCTTATACTCCTTGCCCGTGGTGGTCTTATAGAAGGTATAGTCGGAGGCGGCGTTCACCTCATTCGCAGCGGCTTCCACCTCATCCGCCGTAGCGCGGGAGTAGAGCGCGTGATAGTAGATATAGTCGTTGTTGCCGTCGCCGGGGTTGCCCGCGAGGATGCTCGCAAGCTGTCCCGCCGCGACCTTGTCATAGTCCTCCATGGCGCCGAAGCCGAGCTGGAGACCCGTCGACGGATCGGAAGTGCCGAAGAGGTTCAGCGTGATGCCGAGGTCGAGGAGCCCGGTGCCCTTCTCGTCATAGAGGGTGGCGCCGATGGTGAGGTCGTAAGGCGCGGCGTTGATGTCCACACCCACGGAAACGTTGGGCATCATCTCATCCAGCGTGGAGGAGATGTCGGGCGCAAGCAGCCCGATGACGAGCTTGAGGAAGCCCGCGCTCGCCTGCAATGCGAGTTTGCGGGAGTAGAGGTTGAGCAGCACCGTGACGCCGTTGGGGTCGCCGACATCGGGGACTTCCGCAGCGGTGACCGCTTCGCTGCCGCCTTCCTCGCCGTTTTCGTTGCCTTCCTCGTTCGGGAGGAGATCCGCGAGCACGCCGCTCAGCAGCTGCTCAAGCGTGTAGTCGCTGAGGTCCACCTTCACTTTCGCGGTGGGCCCGAGGATCCAGCTCAGGTCGAGATAGAGCCCCGCGCTCTCCGTGCTGTCATTGGAGTCGTCGTTGTCGTTGATGTTGAGCTGCTCGCTCTTGTAGTACAGCCCGAGGATGTGGGTGAGAGTGTCGTCATCCGCCTCGGTGCGCCACAGGTCGATGGCAAGCTCAAGACCCGCGACATAGAAGTGATCGTCCGTCTCGGAGGGATAAGCGATCTTGACCGTCGCGCGGATCTCGAAGGGCAGCACAGCCTTGTAGCCGTCCGCCACCGTGAAGAGCGCGTCCATGTCGCCGAGGATCGCCCCCAGCACTTCGCTGACCGCAGAAGAGGACGCGGTGTGCGCGTAATACTTGGTATACTTGGTTATGTCGCCGTGCTTCGCCGCGTCGTACTTGACATACTCCCCTCTCACGAGGACGTAGGTGTCGCCGGTGTAGGCGCCCATCTTCTCCTCATCCCAGCTGTCCGCCTCGATGTAGGTGACGTGCTGGCTCAGCGAGATGGAGCCGCGGATGGCGACATCGATGTAGTAAAGCTCGCCGGTGTCGCCGTAGAGGATCTCGGTGCCGTCGTAGTAAGCAACATTACCGTCCTCGTCGCCGTACATCGCGACAAGGTAAGCATTGAAGTCGGCGTACTCGCTCGCAACAGCCGCGTAAGCTTCTCGCGCCGCCTTGACGGACACGCCTCTCAGCGTCTCCTCGTCGTAGACAAAGGTGGTCGCGTCGCTCTCGTTCACGGTCGTGGTGTCATAGTCTTTGATGACGTTGTCCACATACACCCTGTATTCGGGCACCGTCACGAGAGAGGTGGTCGCGTTGCGGACATAGTCGCCGCCCGTCTCGCCGACATAGCGGTAGACGGTGTCATAGACCTTCTCGGTGTAGAGATCCGCCGCCTTGACGGGCACATACACGATGATGCCGTCGTCCTCCGCATGGACCTTGACGAAGTAGTTGCCGCCCTTGAAGGGATCGCCCTTGAACGCAGACCAACCGCTTGCGCCCACCGAGTTATAGCTTCCGTTCTCGTACTTCAACAGGGTGTCGGTGTTGATCGGATAATAGCTGCCGCGGTAGTAGATGTAGTCTCTGCCGTTTGCCGCGTCGCCGAGGGTCGTCTCGACTCTGCCGTCGCCGACGATGGCTTCCGCGGGCTCATAGACCACGCGCTCTTCCGCAACATACTGTCCGCTCTTATCCGTGACCTCGGTGTAGCTGAACTTCGCGGCACTCGTCACGGGCGTGTGGATGTCGAGGGAGAGGTTGTGACCCCACAGCCAGATGTTCGCCTCCACAAGGGGCTTCATGTTCTCGGAGGGATAGACCACGAAGATGGGCGCATCGGCGCCGAACTCGGCATAACCGTCACCGTTGCTGTCCTCGCCCGCGTAGGTCGTCCCCGCCTTCACATAGAACTTGTAGGTGCCGATGAGATACCCATTGCCGAGGTCGCCCGCATCGGTGTAGCGTTCCGCACGCACCCAATCGGTGTTGGTCGCCTCGGAGGAGAGGACGTAGTCACCGCCCACATGCAGGTAGGTCTCGATGGGCGTGATGTTGTAGTAGCCGTATTTTCCTGCCGCTTCGTAGTCCGCGATCTCCGCCGCCGTCATGTCGGAGCGGAGCTGCATGATCTGCTCGCCCGTCAGAGGATCGGTGTAGATCCAATACATACCGTCCACATCGTCTCTTTCGATGGCGAAGCGGGTGTCGGAGAACTCGATCTGCTCCGTGGTCGCTGTGGCGAGGTAGGCGTAGAGATAGTTGTTGAAGTCGACGTTGATGCCCACATAGGACTGCTCGAAGGCGAGGTCCTCGTCAAAGATGGGACCGCCGGTGAGCAGGGTGAGGATCTGGGTGAGGAAGTCGCTCTCCACCAGGATCCTGATGTAGGTGGACGTGATGCGGGCGCCGTACACGAACGCCGTGATGTAGGACGCGATCTCCTCGCTGAGCAGAGGCAGCGAGTCGGAGAGGTTGACGTCTCCGCCGAAGAGGGTGCCGAGGTCGTACGGCAGCGAGAAGCTGCTCTCCGTGCCTTCCGAGCCCTCCGTGGTCTCATCCGCCGCGGTGACCGCCTCGCTGAGGGAGATGCTCATTTCCCCGCCCATCCAGCCACCGACGAGCGCCAGCATCTCGCCGATGCTGATGTACACCCCGGGCTGACCGAAGTAGCTGAGGTCGACATAAAGACCCGCATATTCGCGCACTCTGTCGCCGTTCGCATCGGGATAGAGGAAGGAGTTGTCACGGGAATATCTGCCGTGCACCTCTTCGTCGTAACCCGTGATGTCGTCGATGAGCATGTAGCCGTCATTCTCGCCGTCGGTGGTGTCGGCGTCCACGCCCACATAGCCGTAGATGCCGTCCTCGGACGCGAAGTAGTGCGAATAACGCGCGGGAGTGACGCTGCCCTTATAATCCGCATAAGCAGTGCCCTCGTTGTCGCCCAGGCTGTAGTAGACGCCGAGCATGGTATGCGCGGGCACGCCATCATTGGAGACGGTCGCGATCTCCACGGACGCATTGACGAAGTTGAGGATGTCATCAAGACCGAAGAGGTCGTCCACGTTCGGGTCGGTGTAATAGATGCTGCCGTCCGCATTGGGCACCTTCTTGGCGCCGATGAGGCTGCGGATGACATTGATGAAGGTGATGAGGTCGATGTCGCCGGTGAGGCTCTCGAGAGCCACTCTCGTGCCGTCCTCGTCATAGCTCAGGTCATACCGAGCAGCCAGGCTGCGCAGGTAGTTGACGAACGCGCCCAGCTTGAACTCCAGCGACACGGTGATGTCGATGTCGCGCAGGATGTTGTTGATCTCTTCATAGCCGCTCTCCACGCCGATGATGGCGGTGAAGTCGCTGTCCGGGAAGAAGTACTCGAGGACGGCGGAGAGGTCGATCTCCTCTTTGTCCGCAAACAGCAGACCGAGGGAGATGGTCTCGCTCAGAGACACGGTGTCCAGACCGTTGAACTCATAGAAGTCCTCCAGCTCCTCCTTGCTCAGAGTGAACTCGCGCTCCTCGGTGAAGTACATGTCGATGGCGCCCACGTTGACGTCGAGGGTGAGCACGGTGTCGTAGTCGTTGGGGTTGGCGCCCGCGCCTGCCTTGAACCTGTAGATAACCTTGCCGGTGGCATCGATGGCTTCGCTCCTCGTGTACATCGTGGCGCCTTCGGGCGCGACGACTGCGGGAGTGCCCGCCTCTTCGTCTGCCGCCTTCACCTTGACATAGGAGTCGGTCGCCTCGTCAAAGAACCAGGTGTCGGTGTCGGTGCCGGTGTGGGTGTAGGTGTAATACACCCAGCCCGTGCCAACTTTCTCCGCCTCGTATCTCACATAGAGAGTGTCGGTGGAAGTGTCGTCCTTGACGGCGTTGACCTCCGACCTGCTCGCTTCGCGGTAGCTGTTCGTCGCGCTGTCGTAGAGGAAGAGACCCTCGGGGGCGGCGGTTTGATCGGTGGACGCGAACACGAAGAAGCGTTCCTCCTCCGTCTCGAGGTCCACTTCGACGAACTCGTAGCGGTCGCCTTCCAGCATGAGCTCCGCGCCGATGCCGACGTCGAAGCCTTTGTTGAGGTCGATGGTGACGTCGAGACCGCCCTTGAGCTGCTCATAGATGAGCATGTTGAGCGGGTCGTCGCCTATGGTGAGGAGGGTGAGCAGATATCTCATCATCGCGTTGCCGATGGAGATCGCCAGCTTGCGCTTGCTGATGAGCAGCGCCGCCACCTTGTCCTCGGTGGAGATCATGTCGTTTTCGGTGGACGCGGAATCGTCGGCGGTGATCGCCTCCGCGCTCGCGCCGCCCACTTCGACGTCCTGATAAATGGAGCTGTCAAGCAGGTCACCGATGAGATCCCTCAACATATCGGCGATCTCCGTCATGGGCACCGCCAGCTTGGGCAGACCGAAGAAGGAGAGGTCGATGTAGAGCATCTCGTTGAAGTAGTTCGCCGCAAGCCAACGCACTTCCGCGCCGGACTCGGACGAGAGGTTGTAAAGCTCGACCATGATCTCGGAAGACGGCAGGTCGAACGCATCGAGCACGAGGGTGAGGTCCAGACGCAGGTGCGCCGAGGAGTAGCCCTTGTTGGTGCTCGGGATCTGGATGACCAGCCCTTCGAGGTCTCCGAGGATGGAGGAGAAGATCTGACCGATGTCGATGTTGCCCTCGGTGATGGCGAGCTCGAGCTCCACCGAAGCGCCGACGGTCACGACGGAGTCATAGAAAGGCATGAGCGGGAAGTCCTGATAATAGACCTCGCCCTCGACCTTTTCCGCTTCGGACACGAGCGTATAGGTGCCCGTCGCCTCGTCGTAGGTGTAGTTCTTTTCGCCGCCGACAAATGTCGTGGGCGTCTTGGTCTTGCCCGCGGTGATGTAGGCGGGGACGATGGACTTCGTCCTGCCGAACTCGAGACCGATGCCGCCGAGCGAGAGACCCACTCTCATCGAGCCCACTTCCGCACCCAGCGAGAGGTAGAACTCGTCGAGGTCGGTGTAAGGATGATAGACGCGCAGGAGGTTGCCCGCCTCGTCACGCACATAGCCGTACTCGCGGTCGTAGGTGAGGACGCCGTTCTTGTCGGACGAGACCACGATATAGCTGCCTGCGACGCGGACATAGACAGTTGTGCCTGCCGCGACTTTCTCAAGGTCGGTGACGACGTCATAGCCACCGTTCGCCGCCTTGGTGTAGAAGACATAGTCGTAGCGGTAGAGATATTCCGCGCTGCCGTCGACTTCCACTTTCACATAAGCGCCGCTCAAGTCGCCCGCCGGGACGAACTGCTCCTCTTCCACCAACCTGTAACGCATGCCGTTGGCGATGTAGAAGTTGCCGTCCTTCGCCTGATAATACAGGAGGAGGTCTTCGGTGGCTCCGGTGGCTTCCGTGGCGGAAGTGAGGGTGTACTTAGTCTCCTCGGAGCCGTCCGCGAGCATGAAGCCGACGATGTCGCCGCCGTTGTTCCTGATGGCGATATATTTGCCGTTTACGTCCTCTGCCGCCGTGTAGGTCGCGCTCTTGACGTCGACATAGTCATGTCTGCCGATGTCCACGCCGAGGGACACCTCGAAGCTGTCGAAGATGTCCGCGATGGAGCCGAGGTCGGGCACCAACGCCGCCAGCAGCGAGCTGATGATGGACTTGGTGATGACGATCTGCATCGCCGTGTCGGAATAGATGAGATTGATCAGCGCGTCGCGCACCACGGTCTCGTCGCCTTCCGCAGCGGACACCGCCGCAGCCGCGGCAAGCGCCTGCGTGGCGGGACCCTGCCCTTCTTCCCCTTCCGTGGGGTTGTTTTCGTTGCCGCCGCCGTTGTTGCCGCCGAGCTCGATCGCACCGATGACGAAGGTCAGGAAGTTGGCGACATAGGAGTAGTTCTCCACCACATCGAAGATGCCGGTGCCGTCAAGATAGAGCGTGCCGCCAGAGAGATAGATGCCCGCGAGCACGTTGTCCACGATGTTGCCCGCAGCGTCGATGTCGAGAAGTTCCAGCGCCGCCTCGATGGAGTTGAGGTCGGATTTTTCGAAGAATGCCTCCGCCTTTGCGTTCGCATCCGTGAGGCTATCGTCGAACAGCGCCTCAAAGCCCAGTTTGCTGAGGTCCGCATTGACGGTGAGGCGGAAGCCGATGCCGTCCGTGAAGGCGCTGTCCGTCTCGATGTTGAGCGCGACGTCCTGCAGCCACTGCGCAAGGAGGGTGCCGACGTCATAGCTGCCGTCGCCCAGGGACTCGAACTCCGCTTTGCCGGAGACGGAGAGGGTGATCTGCTGCGACCCGAAAGCCAGCTCGCCGTCGCCGACGGGCTTGTAATCCGGATTGCCGCTATTGATCATGTCGATGACGGTGGCAACCAACGAGGTCATGTCGATGAAGGTGCGCTTCTCGCCCACGGTGAGCAGAGTGGAGTCGCTCGTCGCGACTTCGATCTCCAGACCCGCCTTCGCCGCAACGGAGACGTTGAAGCCCGCGTTGGAGCGCGCGGACACCACGAGTTCGATGCCGTTGCCGCCGCCGATGTTGAGGCTGATCTTGCTTTCGTTCTCGTTCAGCACGAAGTCCTCAAAGACATAGCCTTCCTCCGCGCCCGTGATGAGAGCCACCAGCTCGCCCAGCATGTTGGAAGGCAGCATGACATCCAGACCGAGACCGCTCTCGAAGACGTTGCCGCCGATCACTCCGCCGAGGTTGGTGCGGAACACGACCGCACGCACCAGCGCGTTGAGCACCGCGTTGATGGTGTCGGAGGCATAGGGCATGCCGCACTTGTCGCACTTGCCGTCCGGGGTGTCATTGCCGTTTTCGTCCTTTTCACCACCGGTGGCATCGACATGGCAGGGTGCGCCGCAGACGTCGCACACGCAGTCAGGCTTTTGATTGCCATCGGCGTCAACTTCATCGGTGTGCCCGTTCTCGCACTGCCCGCCCGCCGCGGTGACCGCTTCGCTGCCGCCGCCGGTTTTGAACACTCCCATCTTGTCGAGGATCTCGAACAGTTTCACGCTGATGCGGGGTCCGCCCAGCCCGCTGAGGTCGACATAGAGGTCGCCGTTGATGAGATAGACCGAGACGGACGCGCTGTCCACGCCGTCCTCGGGGTTGAAGATGAGTTCCAGCCCGACTTGCAGCGCATTGAGGATGGCTTGCGTGTCAAGTTTGGGCATGGTGAGAGTGCTGAGGATGTCTGTGAGACCCAGCTTCTCCAGGTCGAGAAGACCGGTGATCCTGATGTCGAGGTTGTCACCGATGGGGTCGTCAAGATAGAGCTCCACGCCGAGGGAGGCGAGCAGCACTTTAAGAAGAGCCGCGATGTCCGCCTGATCGGGATTTTTGCCCATCTCATCGAGAGCGTTCGTGATGGCGTCCATGCTGAGCAACGCGCCCACCACGTCGGACAGAGTGAGAGGATTGCGGATGTAGTTCCCTTCGGCATCCTGCACGAAAGTGCCGTCGGGCAGCAGCTCATACCTCTCGGACTCGTCGTAAGTCGCGAGTTCCTCGGGGTCGGTGATCTCCTCATAGGTCGCGTCCGCGCCGTATTCCACGCTCAGCGTGATGCCGAATCTTGCAAAGGAGCTGACGCCCGCGACATACTGGTTGTAGCCCGCGTCTGCCGCCTCGTTGATGGCTTCGGTGACCTTCTCGTTCGGCTCATTGGAGATGTAGGGCTTTATGACCGCGAGGCTGAGCGCCGCATACTTGGTGTCGGCGGCGACTGTCAGACCGACGGGATCCTCAAAGCTGATGTCCACGGACACGTTGGCGTCCAGTCCGAGCGCTTCGAAGATCTCGTTGATGTCCACTTTCTGTCCGCCCGCGACGGCGTTCACGATGCCGAGCAGCACCGCTTCCGTGACGCTGAGCGCAAGGTGTCCCTGAGTCGCTTCGAGGATGATGTTGAGGGCTTCGAGCTCCTCTTCCTCCGTGCTCTTCCCTTCCGTGGCGGTGACCGCTTCGCTGCTGCCGACGCCACTCTCGCCGTCACCCGCGAGCAGTTCGTTGACCTTGCCGAGCAGGAACTGCACCACTCCGGTGCCCGTGACATAGAAGTTGTCCTCGGACAACATGCCCATGTCGACATAGAGCTTGTCGCCCCTCAGATAAGCGGCGAGGATGATGTCGCTGCCGTCCTCGGCGGTGCTGTTGCTGTCGCGGATGACGAGGGAGACCTCGGTCTTCTCCGCGTCCGCAAGATAGATGTTGGCGCCGAGTTCGATGGCAATGCCCACCGCGATGTCATCGTCGATAACGACGCCGGTGCTCAGCGCAAGGTTGGCTATGAAGTTGGAGAGGATGTCGCCCACGGGCAGTTCGCCGTCCGGGAGGTCCTCGGTGCCGAAGAGCTCGAGGTCGAGCTGGACGGTGGCATTCAGCGAAATCACGCCGTCCGGGTCGAGGATGCTCTTGTAGTTGCTTTCTTCAAAACCCTTGGGCAGGACGCTCTTGTTCGCGTCATTGATCGCGGCGTTGATGCCGCCGAGAGAGAGCCCGATGGAGACGGGATCCACCGTGATGGCAAGATCCAGACCGATGTCACGCTGATCGGAGCCGTCACGCTTGCCGTAGAACAGCGAGAGATAGCTCTTCTCGGAGTTGAGCTCGGCAAAGTTCTCCGGGTCGATGCCCGCGGTGGGGAGCAGCATGTTGATGAGCGAAGCGAGGAAGTTGGGACCGAAGCCCACCCTGACTTGCTCATCCGTCATATAGATGCCGTTCAGGATGCCGAGGATGCCATTCAGGATGCCGATGGCATCAGCATCCATCTTGGCGCCGCAGTTGTCGCAGAGACCGTCCGGAGTCTCCTCTTTGCTGTCGTTGTTTATATTATCGACATGCTCGGTGCAGGTGGTCTCGCCGCCTTCCGTGACGTCGCCTTCGGCGGTGGTGATCGCCTGCTCGCCGGTCTCACCGCCTGCCTGGGTCTCGCCGCCGCTGTTCCCTTCATCTCCCGAGGTGGCGAACAGTCCGCCGAGGTCGATGCCCGGCACCACTATGCCGCCGCCGATGAGACCGCCTTCGGGCGAATTTATGTAGAGGGAGCTGCGCCCCGTCTCTTCGTCCGCGATTATGTACAGCGCGATGAGCAGGTTTTTGCCCTCATAGATCTCCAACGCGATGTCGGAGTGCGAGAGGATGTATCCCGCGATCTCATCTTCCGCAAGGGAGAGATCGAGGCGGAGCAGCGCGCGCAGCTTGAAATTGAGCTCCGCGCCTACGCTCTTCTCCACCGCAAATGAGACGACGAGCTTTTCGATGAGAGATTTGATCTTGGGGTCGACCCCGCTTTCAGGGTCGTTCTTGTCCTCACCCTTAACGGGGATGAGGGGCCCGACCCAGCTTCCGATGGTCCACTCCTGCTCGCTGTCGGAGGAGCTTGCACCGAGAGAGATGGTGCCTTCGAGCTCCGCATAAACGGTCTCGATCTCCAAGCCCGCGGGGTTGAGATTGCCGTCCGCGCCGAGCAGACTGCCGAGGTCGGTGAACTCGTCAAGCTCTGCCTGATCGGGAACGACGGAAGGCGCAGCAACAAACGCCGCCTTGCCGAGACCGATGTCCAGCGGAGAGAGCGTGATGCCGATGTCGCCGATGTCGCCTGCGGAAACATTGACGCTGAAGAGATACTCGTCCGTTGCCGCATCCGCCTTGTCCACAAGGTTGCTCCAGTTGAGGCTGAGAGCGGCTTCGATCTCACCAAGCTCCATGCCGATGGCGTCTTTGACGATCTCGGTCAGACCTTCCGCAAGCTCAAGGATGAAGCCCTCGGAAGTGACTTTGAGCAGCAGCTCGAACGCACTCACTTCTTCCTTGGGAGGCACTTGACCGTCGCCCGCCGCGGAGATCGCGGATGTCCCGCCTTCTCCGCCGCCTTCACCGCCCGCGGGCTGATTGATGAGCCCGACGAGGAGTTGCATGATGTCGAGTTCGACGCTTACGCGTGCGCCCAGGAGCGCGCCTGCGTCAAAATAGAGAATGCCGCTCTTATAGTACGCCGCGAGGAGCACTTCGTTCGCGCCGTCGGAGTTGTTGAGGATCTTGACCGCAAGCTCCGTCCCGTTCTCGCCCTCGGGCTGCACTCCCGTGAGAGAAGCGAGCAACGGCGCAATGTCAAGCTTGCCGTCCACGGAAAGGACGACGTCGATGCCCATCGCCTCGGGGAAGGTGATCTTACCGCCGCTGTCGCCGATGGGGATATTGGTGGGTTTGATGTCCGCCTTGATGCCGAGCTCCAACCCGAGGTTGATGTAGGGCTCGTTGATGAAGTCGATGAATGTCTCGTCATCGACGGGCGCATCGATGCTGCTCTCCCCGTTGATGGCGGCGTTGATGCCGCCGAGGGTGAGGTCGAGGTCGAAGTTGTCGCCCACGCCGAGCACGACGCCCACGGAGAGACCCTCGGAAGTGTCCTCTCCCGCGATCTGCAGACCGTTTGCAAAGTTGATGCTGACGCCCGCTTCCAGACCGAGCTCTCCGCCCGCGGCGTCCGTGATGGTCAATCCTTCAATGTCGGCAAGCGTGAGGAGCATGCCGAGGAGTCCCGTACCGAGAGCGACGTCGAGATAGAGGTCGCCGACATTGACATCCGCCGCCGCGATGATGGCGAGCAGTTCCGCCGGGATGGTGACGGGCATCTCGCTGCCGCAGAGATCGCAGATGCCGTCCGGGATGTCGTTGTTCTTGTCGTCCTTGGCTCCGATCTTGTCGACATGGTCATCGACGGCGCAGGGCATCTTCTTGCCGCACTTGTCGCAGATGTCGTTGCCGTCATTGTCCACATGCTCGCAGGGAGTCTCGGTCGCACTGCCCGTCTCGTCCGCGGAGATGGCTTCGCTCGCGCCGGAGGCGGTCAGGAAGGGTTTGATGTCCACCTTCAGCTTGATGCCGCCCAGGATCTCCTCCGAAGTCTCGAGATAGACCACGCCGTTCACGAGCCAGATCTGCACGGGGCTCACACCGTCTTTGGTGCTGAGCTTCACTTCGAGGTTGAGTGCGGGGAGCAGAGACCCGAGGAGCGCGCCGATGTCCGTCTCGGTGCCTTCGGGCGCGTTCGCGATCGAGGTGATTGCATTCACCAGCGACGCAACGTCCAGCACCTCCGCCTTGACGGAGAGAGTCGCCCTCGTCGCGAAGGACTCGGCAAACTCCGCGAGCACGGAGACGATGAACTCGCCCGTTTTTTCATAGTTTATGGTCGCGAGGGCGCCCTCGATACCGTTGATGTCGATGTCCGCCTGGAGACCGATCTCGAGCGTCTCGACGCCCGCGAGGATCTCCGTGATGTCGAGCCCTTTGAGGCTCAGGTTGCCGTCCTTGTCGAGGAGGGACTCGAGGGACGCGAGTTTTATGTATTCGTTGTTCTGTCTCCCTTCGGAGAAAGCGGCGATCTTGTTGTTGAAGTAGTCTTCCTCTTCCACCGAGCCGAAGCGCGCGCTGATGCCCACGCCGACTTTGGCGAACAGCTTCTTGACTTCCTCACCGCCCGGGGCGTTGTCGAGGTCGATGACATTGATGCCGAGCTCGACCAGGATGTCCTTGGACTCACCGAAGCCGTTGTCGGTGATGGTCAGCTTCACGCCGTCGCCGGAGACGGGGATGGTCCCGCCCGTGGGGTTGCCTTCATCGTCCACGAAGACGAGGCTCCAGATGTAGTTCAGGATCTCCTCCGTGAGGGTCACACTCACCTTTTCGAGGTTGAAGATGTTGCCCGCCATCTCCACGTCGATGTTCTCGAGGATGGCTTTGACGAGACCGATGGTGTCGAGGATGGGCTCGCCTTCCGCGGTGGTGCCCACGGTGCGCACCACGGTGCCGTCCGCGATGGCTGCCTTTGCCTGCTCGATGAGAGCCGCCATCTGCTCTTGCTCTTCCGTAAGCTCTGCGTCGCCTTGCCCGCCTTCCTCATCCGCGGGAGCGATGATGCCGTTGTCGACAAGGGCTTTCTGCACCATCACGACGAGGTCGTCGATGAGTCCGCCGAGCATCTCGTTGAGGTTGATGCCGTCCACATAGAACTTGCCCGTGCCGAGCAAGCCGGAGAGGTCGACATAAAGGGACTCGTCCGCGCCGACATAGCCTATGCTCGCGCGCACGTCGTTGTATTTGTCCGCACCGGTGAGCTCGACGAGCAGGTTGGTGCCGTCATTGTTGAACATGTCGATGCCGCCGCTGATGTGAACCTGAAGCGTCCTTGCGACATCTTCCGTGATGTTTATCTCCTTGTTGAGGAGCGCGTTGAGGGACTCGGTGGTCATGTTGACGCCGCCGAGCATGCCCGTGATGAGCGTCCCGAAGGAGGAAATGAGCTCATTGGGGGTGATCTTCATCGCCTTGAGAACAAGGTCGAGAGAGACGGTGAGGTCGATGGTGAGGGGAGAATACTCATCCAGCATCGCAAGGTCGAGCCCCCTGCCGCCGTCGGACTCGGGCTGACCCTCCGCCGCCTTGGGAGAGGTGAGATAGCTCTCGATGTTGATCTCCTCATTGAGACCGTTGTTCCACTGCAAGCCGGTGCCGCCCACATTGAGGGAGATGCTGCCCTGCTGGATGCCGTAGTCCTGCTCGAGGCTGGTGCCGAATGTGTCGTAATCGAAGCCGATGCCCACATTCACGCCGGAGAGCTCGCGCCCGCTGCCGTTGTCGGCGGTGAGGTCCGCGGAAATGTAGACGGAAAGCCCCTTCATCGTGGAGAGCAGCCCGAGGTCGATGCCGAGGACGCTCTGCACCATGTCGTAAACTTCGGCAGGGATGAGGCCGTCTTCGCTCGGCGCAAGAATCCCGCCGAGCACGCCGCCCAGTATGTTGGAAAGCCCGATGGGCATGACGATGGTCTGCGAGCCGTCGGGGTTGGTTGTGATGCGGGAAGTGCTGATGAGCGCGGGGATCGCGCCGCCGATCATGCCTACGATGCCGCTTTCGGCGGAGAGGATGTCATTGAGAAGGAATTGTGCAAGGCTCTTGTATTCATCGCTGCCGGGAGAAGTGAGAAGTTCGCGCAAAGTCTTCACCACGGCAGTGGCATTGATGTTGTCGGTCTTGACAACGGTGGCGCCGGCTTTCAGACCGGTGCAGTCATAGACGAGGGTGGAGTCGAAATAATAGACGCCGAGGAGCATCTTGACGAGGTCGCCGTTGACGTCCCTCTCCCACAGTTCGAGGAGAGACTGGTTGCCCGCGTCGTTTTCGAGATCGATGTTCGCCTGGACCTTAAAGGCGTAGGAATAGGTCACCGCATCTTTGACGTAATCGAAATTGACGATGTAGTCCAGAGTAACCAGACTCCCCGTGTCGGAGTTGGACGCCTTCGCCGCGTCGACCATCATATTCCATGCATCCGTCCCGCCGATGGACTGCATCTCCTGGGACTGTCCCGGCTTTCCGGGCTCCGGCGTCGGGATGGACGGGACGTCGTTCCCGCCGTCCGAAGACGGGTTGCATGCCACAAACATCGCCGCCGTAAGGCAGAGAATGAGCACGAATAAGAATGCGAACTTCACCTTTCTCATAACTTCCCTCCTATGCCGTTGCGCACACGTAAATGCGCCTGCATAGATAATAATACAGGCAAATTATACGCACGCCCGTAGGGCGAAATAAGGCGGGTTAAATATAATTAACAAAACCTTAAAGTCGTGAAAAAAGCCCGAAAAGAGCGGATTTTTCCGTTTTCACCAATTTTTTCCACCGCACCGCGCCCTCCGCCACGTGTTTCGCCGCGAAACACGCCGAAAACGGGCAGAAACGCACAAAAACACGGATCCTGCCCCGACAAACCGCAAAACGATGAAATTTTTCTTTTCCTCGCGCCGCAACGCCGCCCCCCCCTTTTATCACCGCCGACAGCGCCCGCAGCAAATGAAAACGCCCCGCAGAGCGGGGCGCCGTGCAGTCTTTGCAGGTGTCCGTCACTTTCCTGCATTTTCGTCATTTTCCGTCACTTTTCGCCGCTTTTCGTCACTTTTCGTCAAATTTCGACATGGAGGCTTTTGCGGAAGTTTGCGAGTTTCTCTCTCGCGAACCCGGAGATGTCCTCGTCGTATGCGAGCGGAGTGAGGTCCACCGCATAGACGAGCGCGGTAGCTTCGTCCCCCGCATGGCTTTGATAGAACGTCGCGTTCGCCGCCCTGCGCGCCGCCGCGGCAATGTCATAGCGTTTGACCGCGTTCTGCGAGACGAAACACGACATCAGTCTCGCCGCAAGTGCGTCCGAACCGCTGACGTCGAGGGCGATCTTGTCCTCGTCAGCCAGCCAATCGAGGTCCCGCCAAAGCTCGCAGCCGAGCACTCTTTCCGGGCGTCTGTCCTCGGGGAGGGAGCGGACGGCGGCAAGAGCGACCTCACAGGCGGCGACATGGGTGGGATGACTGTCGAAAGGGTTGTGGAGATAGAGCGTCTCGAGCCGCGGGAGCCCGGAGAGCACCGCGGCAAGCTCGGCTACGAGCCCGCCCCCTTCCTTTGCGGTGCACTTGACTTCGGCGGAAGTGCGCTCGAAAAGCCACAACGCCTCATAGCGCCCCGCCTCGGCGGCGCGCTTCTGTTCCGCGCTGCGGAGCTCGGCCATATCCTCGTCGCTCACCGCGGCATATGCCTCCGAACGGGGACATTGCCCTCCGTCCGTCAGCACCGCGGCGGCAAAGCCGCCGTTTTCGCAACAACGGAAGATGCCGTCGATGGCGATCATCTCGACGTCGTCCTTGTGGGCGGACACCGCCATGCATCTCACGGGAGCGCCCTGCGCGCTCTTCGGCACGAATTTTTCCATATCTCCTCCGCCGCACCCCTCGGATGCGGGACACGATACGTGTTTCGGGGATTTCCCCGCGCGCCCCGTTTCGAGCACTCTGCAACACTTATCGTGTTTTTATTCCGCTTTTATGCCGTCCGATCCGCCGTAACACGGCGTATCAGGACACGAAGCGTGTTTTATTTCGCCGCTGCGATCGCCGCGGCGATCTCCGGGATGTCCGCAAGCGGGAGCACCTGCCACTTCTCCGTCATGGTATGGCTCTCGCCCGACTTCAGCGTCACTTTGCGGGAGAGCCACTCCACCTCGAGGATGTGGGCGTTGGTGTAACTTTCGAAGTTGCAGCAAAAGTCGCCGTATTCGCCCTCCTCGGGGACGCACGCCCATTTCATCGCCTTGTCACTCACCGCGTAGTACGCCTCGCCCTTCTTTGCGAAGGTGCCGATCTTGATCGCGTCCTCGCGGTCTGTCTGACGCAGGGTGAGGAATTTCCCGCCCACGCGGAGCCTCGCGTCCGCGGGATCGTTGTAGGGCCAGCGCACGAGGTTGTATACGGGGTTGAGGTCGTCCACCGGGTCATTCAGAGGCAGCACCAGCGTGCCCCCCTTCCTTGCCACGGTGAGCCCCCACACCGCGAGGGTACGTTCCGCACTCTTGTTCGTGACGGTGTTGCGCACCGTCACCCCGCCGTTTTCGTCCATCTCGACGTCGAGGGCGTAGTCCAGCCACTTCGCCACGCGGCAGGTGAAGGTGCCGCCGTTCCCGCGCACGTCCGCCTCCACGGGGAAGTTGTCCGGCGTGTAGGTCTCAAGGTCTTCGGGCGACTTCCACACGCGGTGTCCGCCGTAAAGATACCACGTCGCGCCCTTGCCGTAATGCTCGTCAAAGAACTCGCCGCCTTTCTGCACGTTGCGCTCAAGATCCTCGTTCATGAAATTGAACTCGTCCGTGCCGAACCAGATGATGCGGGGACCGATGTCCAGCGTCACCATGAGCTTCACGCCGCCGCGCTCGAACACGGCGCATTTTCCGTAGTTTTTGAAATTTTCCGTCTTCATTTTTCTCCTTTGCGAGGGTTTTGCGCCCTCGCGCTCCCTGTGGGGGAATTATTCCCCCACACCCCCGAACTATTGCGGGAGGTCACGCTCCTGCCATTGCGCGTGATGAACGGCAACAGTCCGCCACGCTTAGTGGAGGGGGGGGGTGTTATACCCCCACGCCCGGACTATTGCGGGAGGTCACGCTCCTACCATTGCGCGTGATGAACGGCAAAAGCCATCTCCCGCTCAAGGCTTATTTGAGTTTGGGTTGTTTCAGGCTCATGCTGCGCCAATTGCGCGCGGATGTCGGGTCGCAGCCGCGCTGCATCTTCATCCCGAACGCCGCGGTCTGCAACGCGGCTTTGATCTTGCCGGGGTTGCATTCATCAACGGGCGTATACACCGTGCCCCTGCGATCGAGAAGGTAAAGCACGCCTTTCAGCCTGTCCTCGAAATCGCGGTAGTCCTTGCCCGGTGCGCTCCATCCCGTTTCCGCGACGGCGAGCGCGCGCGGATAGAACCTCTTGAAGAGGGTCTCCTCATCCGCCACATGTTCCGTCCAGAGCGGGCACTCCACGCCGAAAATGCCCTTGTCGTCCTTGACGCCGAGCTCGTCTGCGGGCTCCAGCATATACATCGCCTTGAGGGAATGGGTGCCGCAGGGATAGTCGAGATAATAAGGGTTGCAGCGGCTCATGATGACCTGCCGTCCCTCCTCGTTCACCGCCTTCAGGACGCGGTCGCGGGAGGGCTTGTCCGTCGTCCAATACTGCACCATGGCGCTCTCGTCGAGCATGTCGGACTTCAACGCCTCATTCCACAAGATCGGGGTTTTACCGTACTTTTTCAGCATCTTTATCACGCGATTTGTGAAATAACCTTGCAGTTCCTCGAGGTTTTTCAGCCCCTCGCGCTTATAGACCGCGGCGCAGTCCGGGCACTTCGCCCACTCCAGCTTCGCCACCTCGTCGCCGCCCAAATGGAAGAGGGGGGAGGGGAACATCTCCGCCATCTCGGCGAAGATCTTATCAAGCGCCTCGTACACCTTGTCCTTGCCCGTGCAGAGGATCTTTGAGTGAATGCCGAACCAGCTCGCCACCTCGGTGGGCTTGCCGGAACAGGACAGCTCGGGATAGGCCGCGACGATGGCGCGAGTGTGTCCCGGCAGGTCGATCTCGGGCACGATCTCGATATATCTTGCCGCGGCATAGTCGACAAGTTCCTTGATCTGCGCCTTGGTGTAGTAGCCGCCCGCGGGCTTGCCGTCACCGCAGGTGCCCTTGCGCTCGCTGCCTATCTGGTGCAGCTTCGGGAGCGCGTCGATGCGCAGGCGGAAACCCTGGTCGTCGCTCACGTGGAAGTGGAGGCGGTTGAACTTGAACAGCGCCATCGTGTCGATGAGCTTCTTCACCGTCTCCACGCCGAAAAAGTGGCGGCTGACGTCGATCATCCCCGCCCGATAACCGAAGCGGGGCTTGTCGTATATCGTGCACGCAGGCAGATCCGCCTCACCGCCTTCGCCTGCCATTTGCAGCAGAGTGACCGCGGCGTGGAAGAGCCCCTCGTCCGTCGAAGCGAGCGCCGCAACGCCCTTGGGCGTGACTTTGAGGACATAGTCCCATTCCGTATCTCCTTTCACGAACCTGACGCTGCTGCCTGCGTCCGCGCCCCCGAAGAGGGCTGCGACGGCGGGGAGATCGGTCGCCACTTTGCCGTCCGCACGGAAGGCGAAGCTCCCCTCCGCGACGTCTATCCTGAAAGGTTTGGGCAATATATTCATACTTCCTCCGGGGCGAGCGCGCACGCGCGCACGCATTGTTCTTTTCACCAATGATACCATCCTCCCGCCTTTCCGTCAAGCCCGGGCGGCGCGGAGGAGCTCCCTCTCCCTCCCCTTTGCCGCCTTATTTCGCCCTAAACTTGCATCTTTCCGCTTTGACAGCGTGGGCGCGGTGTGCTATGCTCAAGGGGTGAGACTGACGGGCTGTCTGTTCGGCGGCGTGTTCTCCACGGTGCTCGGCATCGTCGTGAAGGTGCTGATCCGGGTGCTGAAACTCGCCGCAAAAGCGGTGTGCACCTTCGGGCTGTACATACCGATGGCGTATCTTCTTTACGGTGCGGTGCTTTACTTTGCCTTCGGGTTCACCCTGTTCGAGGCGAGCGTGGACGGCAGGCTGTACATCTTCGGCTTCGCGCTGTCGCTGGGGTGCGCCGTGGCGGTGACGGTGCGGAAACTCATCGTCAAACCGCTCAGAGACTACTTCCGCGGCGAAGTCATCGAATACGACGGCAAACGCTCGAGCCCCCGCACTCCCGAAGCGCCCAGGATCTACCGCAGCAGGGAGCGCGGCATAATAGTCTACGAATACGCCAACAGATACGACCTTTACGAGGAGCGCGGCGACAGGCTCGCGTTCGTGAAAACGGAATGGAAAAAGAACAAACGATGACGGAGACGCCCTCCATCAACACCCCGGACGTGCGCGTGACCCTCGTCCCGCCCCGTCCCCGCACCCGCATCTGGGAGATCGACTTCCTGCGCGGCGCGTGCATAGTCCTCATGATCCTGGACCATCTCACCATGCTCCTCGGGATGTACTTCGGTCCCGAGTGGTTCGGCGCGGACATGGCGGGAGGGGGCGGCGCCGCATTCTGCCGTTGGTGCGAATGGTTCCATACAAGCTCGGAACGCGCGGTGGCACACGCCGTCGTCATCTTCATCTTCTTCTCCATCTCGGGCATATCCTCATCGTTCTCCCGCTCAAATGTGCGCAGAGGCGTCATCCTCGCAGCCGTCGCCATGCTCTATACGGGCGTGACGTACGCGGCGGACAGCCTCTTCGGCATCAGCATCCGAGTGACTTTCGGCGTGCTGCATTGCTTCGCCGCCTGCATCCTCATCTGGGCGCTCGTCGACATCATCTGCCGCAGGAACGCCATCGCAAAAACTGTCGTCAGCGCCGCGGTGATAATCACCGCCGCCTGTCTATACTATCTCTACACCCCACCCGCTGACACCCCGCTCTTCTTCGCCCCCCTCTTCGGCGAAGGCGCGAGCGGCGAGGCGACCTTCTTCGACCCCTCGAAGTTCTCGCCCGGGGACTTCTTCCCCGTCATCCCCTACATCGCCTTCTTCTTCGCGGGCACCCTGCTCGCCCCCGTGCTCTACCCCCGCCGTTACAGCCTGCTCCCTTTCCTGGACGGCAAATGGAACAAGCCCGTGTGCTTCATCGGCAAATATTCCATATTCTTCTACCTGCTGCACGTGGTGGTGCTCGCCGCCGTCCTCATGCTCATAAGCTACCTCTTCATCACCCCCGGCAACTGGGTGCTGGTCTGACCGCTTGCGGTTTTGCTGTCCATATGACTTTCCTTGGAATTTGGGCTTGCCGCCCAAATGACACTGCGTCGGCTCTTCAAATGCTATGCATTTCACGCATACGCAAAAATGTCCGCCCATGAGTTCCTCACGGCGGACATTTTTGCGTCTGCGTGCGCTGCGCGCTTGCAGATCCTTCCTTGTGGTCGGAGTGGCGAGATTTGTAGCGAGCGCGAGCCTTGTTTAGTAAGGCTCGCTCGCGTAATAGCGCAACGTAGTGGAGCGTCACGGGACAGTTTCATCTCGCCACGTTACCATGGAGAAAGCCGCACATCTCGTGCGGCTTTCCTTGGTCGGAGTGGCGAGATTTGAACTCGCGGCCTTACGGTCCCGAACCGTACGCGCTACCAAACTGCGCTACACCCCGATAATGATATTCAGTTGTTTTGTTTCATCCCTCAAACAGGAATGTCCCCTTATGTTTGGTAGCGCGTCTCGCGCTCACCGAAGGTTTTGCTGCCGTATAAACGGAACGCTCAATAATATTAGCAACATTCCGCCACGATGTCAAGGAATTAGACCCGCGTGCTGCGGCGGGCGGGCAAAACATTAAACGAAGATAAATTCGGGCGTGTCGGGAAAACGCGGTTTGACAAGAATTTTTGCGGGTGATATGTTTATGATGATATGAGCAACTTTTTCATTTCCACGGATATGACGGCGGACTTCCCCCCGGAACTCAAGGGGGAGGACTTCCGCATTCTGCCCATGAGCTATGTGCTGGACGGCGTGGAATATGACGGCGTCACCCGCCCCTTCCTCACCCCGCACGAGTTCTACACCGCCCTGGAGCGCGGCGCGCAGGCGTCCACGTCCATGGTGCCGGTGGAGAGCGCGAAGGAATATTTCCTCTCCATGCTCGGCGAGGGCAAAGACATCCTGCACATCTCATTCCCCGCGGCGATGTCGGGCTGCTACGACGGCTATCTGAAAGCCGCAGATCTTGCCATAAAAGAATATCCGGAGCGCCGCATCGTCGTCATCGACGGCAAGAGCGCCTGCTCGGGGGAAGGTTTGCTCGCCTACTACGCCATGCAAAAGCGGGACGGCGGCGCCACCCTCGACGAGACGGCGGAGTTCGTCATCCGCCTCCGCGACCACATCGGTCACGCCTTCACCGTGAGCGACCTCAGACACCTCTACCGCGGGGGCAGACTGAGCCGCGGCGCAGCGGTGGTGGGACAGGCGATAAAACTCAACCCCGTCCTCATGGTGGATGAGAACGGAGCCCTGGTGCACATCGGCAACGTGATGGGCAGAAAAGCCGCAATGCGCGCTTTACTTGCCAAAATGACGAGAGAAAGTGCCGGTTTTGACAACAAAGTCATCATCGTCGCACACGGTGACTGCCCCGCCGACGCGGAAGCGCTCGCGGGCAAAGTGAGAGAAAGTTTCCCCGCCGCGAGGGTGATCGTCACCGACGTCGGACCCATCATCGGCGCACATTGCGGCAAAGGGATGCTCGCGCTCCTTTACCTTGCCGCGAACAAAACGGACAGGCGGCTGTGATGCCAGACAGGAATAATACGAACTAGGTTCAGCGCCGCCGATTTCCGCCTGAACCGCGTCATTCGCC
>UMHM01073237.1_pt1 | contig 36469 bp, 27 predicted proteins | sample 1965501 | NCBI WGS metagenome assembly UMHM01 (sample SAMEA4836095, study PRJEB28245) | human gut metagenome | biome: gut microbiome; material: fecal sample | place: Denmark | collected 2008
TGTTCACCGGCAACCCCGGCACCGGCAAGACCATGATGGCCCGTATGATGGCCCGGATCTACCGCTCCCTGGGCATTTTGAGCAAGGGTCAGCTGGTGGAGGTGGACCGCAGCGGCCTGGTGGCGGGCTATGTGGGCCAGACGGCCATCAAGACCCAGAAGGCCATCGAAAAGGCCATGGGCGGCGTGCTGTTCATCGACGAGGCCTATGCCCTCAACGGCAAGTCAGAGAACGACTTCGGCCAGGAGGCCATCGACACGGTGCTGAAGGCCATGGAGGATCACCGGGACGACCTGGTGGTGATCGTGGCGGGCTATACCGACCTGATGGAGAAGTTCATCCACTCCAATCCCGGCCTGGAGAGCCGCTTCAACCGCTTTTTGCTGTTCCCCGACTACACGGTGGACGAGATGATGGCCATCTTCAAAATGCGCTGCGGCAAGGGTTATGTGCTGACCGAGGAGGCCGAGCCGCTGGTGCGGGACTATATCGCCGAGGAGAGCGCCGCCGGAGACAGCTTCGGCAATGCCCGCGGCGTGCGGAATATCTTCGAGCATATCCTGGTGGCCCAGAACAACCGCCTGGCCAAAATGGAAAATGTCACCCGGGACGACCTGATGGCCCTGACGGCGGACGATGTGCTTCACGCAAGAGGAAAGATCGACGAATAACCCCTTTTTATTGGTACAATAACCCCCTTTATAAGGTACAATAACCGGCTTTATCGGTACAATAAACGGTCTTAAAGTATGCAAAAAAGAGCACCCCATGCGGGTGCTCTTTTTGTATGCATTTGCATTCAGTCACCCACGCCGGTGTGGATGACCTTGCCCATGTTCCAGAGCTGTGCCACCCGCTGGGCGGCGGCAAGCCGCTCCTCCGGGGTGTGATAGCTGGCGTGGGCGGTCTCCGCGCCGCAGTCCATGCAGCAGACGGAAACGCACCAGCCCTGCTCATCCTGCATGGCGCCCGTGCCCCGGCAGACGGGGCAGTCCTCCAGCTCGATTTCAAAGATCGGATCCATAGAAGTTATCTCCTTATTTTCGGTATCAGATTCGTTCAAAGGCCACACGGGGCGTGCCGTCGGCCACATGGATGACGCCGCAGTAGGTGAAGCCCTCCCGCAGGATGCAGCGGCGCATCACCTGGTTGTCGGCGTGGGTGTCCACCCGCAGGTGGGCGATCCGCCGGGCCGCCCACTCCACGCACTGGTGCAGCACGCCCCGGTGGGTGCCGTCGCTGCCGATGCGGTGGATGGTGCCATAGGGGGTGGCGGTGTCCCGCCACGCGCCGTCGATCACGGCGTAGGTGGGGTCGTCACCCATGACCAGGGCGAAGGCACAGTAGATGCCGCCCGTGTCCTCCATCACATACAGGTCACCGTTTGCGATATCCTGCCGCAGCAGCGGCTCCGAGGGGTAGCCGTTGACCCACTGCACCATGTTGCCGTTTTGCCGCATGAAGCGGCGGGCGATGTCGTAGATCTCCAGAATACGGGGGAGATCGGTTTGCGTGGCGTGTCGGATCATGGGCTCAGTTCTTCAGGCTCTGCAGCGGGGCGGGGATGCGGCCGCCCCGGGCAATGAAGTCGGCGCTGGACTCGGTGTGCACCGGCATCAGCGGGGCGCTGCCCAGCAGACCGCCCATTTCCACCACGTCGCCCACGGTCTTGCCCTCCACGGGGATGATGCGGACGGCGGTGGTCTTGCTGTTGACCATGCCCACCGCCGCCTCGTCGGCGATGATGGCGGAGATGGTCTCGGCGCTGGTGTCGCCGGGTACGGCGATCATGTCCAGGCCCACGGAGCATACGCAGGTCATGGCCTCCAGCTTATCGATGGTCAGGGTGCCCTGCTGGGCGGCGGCGATCATGCCCTCGTCCTCCGACACGGGGATGAACGCGCCGGACAGGCCGCCCACATGGCTGCTGGCCATGACGCCGCCCTTCTTCACGGCGTCGTTCAGCAGCGCCAGGGCCGCGGTGGTGCCGTGGGTGCCGCAGACGGCAAGGCCCATCTCTTCCAGAATACGGGCCACGCTGTCGCCGATGGCGGGGGTGGGCGCCAGGGACAGGTCCACGATGCCGAAGGGGGTGTTCAGGCGGCGGGATGCCTCGGTGGCCACCATCTGGCCCATGCGGGTGATCTGGAAGGCGGTTTTCTTGATGGTCTCCGCCACCACGTCAAAGGGTTCTCCTTTACACTTCTGCAGGGCATGGTACACCACGCCGGGGCCGGAGACGCCTACGTTGATGACGCTGTCGGCCTCGCCAACGCCGTGGAAGGCACCGGCCATGAAGGGGTTGTCCTCCACGGCGTTGCAGAACACCACCAGCTTGGCGCAGCCCAGGCCGTCCTTGTCCTTGGTGAGATGGGCGGTCTCCTTGATGATGCGGCCCATGCGGGCCACGGCGTCCATGTTGATACCGGCCTTGGTGCTGCCCACGTTGACGCTGGAGCACACCAGATCGGTCTGGGCCAGAGCCTGGGGGATGGAGCGCAGCAGCAGCTCGTCGCCTTTGCTGAAGCCCTTCTGCACCAGGGCGGAGTAGCCGCCCAGGAAGTCCACGCCGCAGGTCTTGCCCGCCCGGTCAAGGGTCAGGGCGAAGGGGACGTAGTCCTCTGTGTCGCAGCTTCCCGCCACCAGCGCCATGGGGGTGACGGAGATGCGCTTGTTGACGATGGGGATGCCGAATTCGCTTTCGATATCCCGGCCCGTCTGCACCAGCTTTTCCGCCCGGCGGCAGATCTTGTCGTAAATTTTGTCACAGCAGCGCTTGGGATCCTCGCTGACGCAGTCCAGCAGGGAGATGCCCATGGTGATGGTGCGGATGTCCAGGTGCTGCTTGTCGATCATGTCGATGGTGTCAAAAATGTTTTGCAGATTCAGCATGGTCACGCCTCCGCTTACAGCTTGTGCATGGCGTCGAAGATGTCCTCCCGCTGGATGCGGATGGACAGGCCCCGACCCTCGCCATAGTCCTTCAGGGCGGCGCGCAGCTTGTCAAAGGGCTCCTGGCACAATGCCAGATCCACCACCATCATCATGGTGAAATAGCCCTCCATGATGGTCTGGCTGATGTCCAGGACGTTGATCCGGTAGTCGGCCAGCGTGTTGCACACACCGGCGATGATGCCCACCTGATCCTTGCCCACTACGGTCACGATTGCTTTCATATTGATATCACTCCTTTGGTGTAAGTTGCGGGGGGAAATTTCGCGCTTTCGAGCGCGAGGTACTTTTGGCCGCTGTCCCAAAAGCACCTAAAAGGACAGCTTAAACCTGCGGTTTAAGAATCCGCGCACGCTGTTCCGGTTACGAATTTGCGGCCTTTTACCACGCGTTTGCGGGACAGGGCGGTTGTCGCGGCGTATGACGTATTGACCTCCGTTTTGCGCCGCTGCCGCTGATGCGCGCGACGGCAGAAGCGACAGCGTTGTACGGCGGGCGGGGTCGGGGCGTTAAGAAAACATGCCGGTGGCATGTTTTTAGCCCCGATCTCGGCGGCTATGCCGCCGTAGCATCCATCTTGTCTTTGAAGGTACCATCTTACGCCGGCGGGCGGACAGAGTATACGGCGGCGGGGTGAGGTCACCCCGCCCTACGAACCGGGTGCCGAACGCTTTCGTAGGGCGGCATGACCACATGCCGCCGCTCGGCAAACGTAGTGCAGGGCGTCGGGGACGCCGCCCCCTACAAAATGGTAAAAAGACCTCTTGCCAGATTTTTATTCAAGTTCATCCAGCGTCAGCTTGAAGGACGGCAGGAAATGCTCCAGGAAGTAGTCCACCTCCGGCAGCTCCATGTCGTCCAGGGCGTAGCGGGTCTGCTCCGCCGCCTGACGGAACTCGTTGTTGCCCGCCTTCAGCTCCTCCAGGCATTTGATGTAGGCGCTGAGCTTATCGGCGGCCTTCACCAGCTGCTGGAGCTCCGGCGCGGCGGGGGACAGGGCGGCGCTGTAGGTGGGGCGCAGCTCGTCGGGCAGCATGGCCAGCAGCTTTTCCTGGGCCACCCGCTCCACCTGGCGGTAGGCGTCCCGGATGGCGGGATTATAGTACTTGATGGGGGTAGGCATGTCGCCGGTAAGGATCTCCCCGGCGTCGTGGTACAGTGCCGCCACGGCCACTTGTCCCTCGTCCACATGGCCGTCAAAGAACTGGTTGCGGATCACCGCCAGGGCATGGGCCAGCACGGCGGTCATATGGCTGTGCTCCTGAATATTCTCGGTGTAGCTGTTGCGCATCAGTGCCCAGCGGTTGATGAACCGCATCCGGCTGATGTAGGCGAAGAAGTGGTGATGGTTCTCTTTCATACCAGCACCCCCGATAATGTCTCTCCATTGCATGCGGTAATGGTCACCTCCCGAACCTGATTGTGAAGCTCGCTGCCCTGCACCGCCACCGCCATATAGTTGGGGGCGTGGCCGGTGTAGAGGCCGTCCTTTTCCTGCTCGAACAAAACCGGATATGCTTTGCCGACGCAGCCCGCCAGATACGTCTGGTGCATCCGGTGGGCCACCTGAGCGGCCCGCGCCGCCCGTTCTTCCTTTACCGCCGCCGTCAGTTGGGGCATGGCCGCCGCCTTGGTGCCGGGGCGGATGGAGTAGGGGAAGATGTGCATGGCGGCAAAGCCGCATTTTTCGATGAACGCCAGCGTCTGGGTGAATTCCTCCTCCGTCTCGCCGGGGAAGCCGGTGATGAGATCGGTGGTGACGGCGGGGCGGTCGAAATATTCGTTCAGCAGCCGTACCGATTCATAGAACCGGGCGGTGTCGTATCTGCGGTTCATGCGCTTCAGGGTGGCGTCGCAGCCGGATTGCAGCGACAGGTGGAAGTGGGGGCAGAGGTTGGGGAGCTTCGCCGCACGGCGGCAGAAGTCCTCGGTGATGGTGCGGGGCTCGAGACTGCCCAGGCGCAGGCGCATGTCGCCTGCCGCGGCGCTGACGGCTTCTAAAAGGTCGATGAGGCCGGTGCCGTTTTTCAGGTCGTGGCCCCAACTGGAGATCTCGATGCCGGTCAGCACCAGCTCACGGTAGCCCTCGGCGCGGAGCTGCCGCGTCTGGGCCGCCGCTGTTTCCAGCGGCAGCGACCGTACCGGGCCACGGGCGTAGGGGATGATGCAGTAGGTGCAGAAGTTGACGCAGCCGTCCTCCACCTTCAGCATGGCGCGGGTGCGCTCGGCCATGCCGCCGGCGGGCAGTACCTCGAACTGGCGGCGGCGCAGGGCATCGTCCAGCAGGGTGACTGGCTCCTTCTCGTGGGCGGCCTGCTCCAAGAGGTCGAGAAACGCCATCCGGTCGCCGGTGCCGGCGATCAGATCCAGGGCCAGGGTGGCGGCCTCGTCGGGGTGGGTCTGGACATAGCAGCCGCAGGCGGCCACCACGGCGTTTTCGTTGAGCTTGCGGCAGCGGCGGATCATCTGGCGGGACTTTTTGTCGCTGACGGCGGTGACGGAGCAGGTATTGACGATGTAGGCATCCGCCGCCTCCTCAAAGGGTACCAGTGTATGGCCCCGGCGGACAAGCTCCTGCTCCATGGCCTGGGTCTCGTATTGGTTCACCTTGCAGCCAAGGGTGTAAATCGCAACGCGCATCTTGCACTTTCCTTTTTGATACAGTATAATTAAAAATTACAGCACTGAGAGATCACTACTAAAATAATACCCCATTATACTTGATTCTGCCGGGTATGACAATACCCGACCGGCGAAAAATAGAGAGGAAACCGTTATGATTTATCTGGATCACGCCGCTACCACCCCTGTGCCCAAGGCTGTTGCCGATGAGATGTACCGCGTGCTGACGCAGCAGTTCGGCAATCCCTCCTCCCAGTATCCCATGGGACAGGAGGCCAAGAGGATGGTGGAGGGCTATCGGGCCGTTATCGCGGGGGTGGTGGGCTGCCAGCCCAAGGAGCTGCACTTTACCTCCTGCGGCACGGAGAGCGACAACTGGGCCATTCAGGCCGCCCTGTGGCAGAACCGCCATGTAGGCCGCCATATCATCACCACCACCGTGGAGCACAGCGCCGTGCTGGAGACCTGCCGGGCGCTGGAGCAGCAGGGCTATGAGGTGACGTATCTCAAGCCCGATAAGACCGGGCACATCACCGCCCAACAGGTGGGCGAGGCGCTGCGGGAGGATACGGCGGCGGTCAGCGTGATGCTGGTGAACAACGAGACCGGCTGCGTGTTCCCTGTGGCGGAGATCGCCGCTCTCCTGAAGGAACGCAAGAGCCGCGCATTGCTGCATACCGACGCGGTGCAGGGCTTTATGAAGGTGCCCTGCGATCCCAAGGCGCTGGGGGTGGACATGATGAGTATTTCCGCCCACAAGATCGGCGGGCCAAAGGGTATCGGCGCACTGTACGTGGGCCCCAATGTCCGCAATATCCGCCCGCTGCTCCACGGCGGCGGACAGGAGGAGGGCGCTCGCTCCGGCACCGAGGCCACGGCCCAGATCGCGGGCTTTGCCAAGGCGGCGGAGCTGCGTGCCCAGGGTCTGGCGGACAAGCTGGCCCATATGGCGGAGGTGAAGGCCTACTGCCGCGAGAAGCTGCTGTCCATCAATGGCGTGGTGGCCGTGGGACAGGGGGATGCGCCCCATATCCTGATGGTGTCGCTGGTGGGGTATCCCAGCGCCAACGTGGTCACCGATCTGGGCAGTCAGGGCATCTGCCTGTCGGCGGGCAGCGCCTGCCACCGGGGCAAGCTGAGCCATGTGGTGACGGCCCTGGGGCTGGACAAGCGCACGGCCAACGGCGTGCTGCGCGTCAGCTTCGGCCCGGAGACCACCTTTGACGAGATCGACGCGCTGTATGCGGCGCTTTTGCAGCACAAAAACACACGTTTTCCTATGCTATGAGGTAAGAAATGATTCGAGAACTGAAACGTCCCCGTTCCTTTTATGAGCGGCTCTTCCGCCTGACGGCGCCCATCGCGCTGCAGAATTTGATTACCTTCTCCCTGGGCCTCATCGACACGCTGATGGTCAGCCAGCTGGGCAACAACGAGATGGCGGCGGTAAAGACCGCCAACGTGCCGGTGTTCCTGCTGATCTCCATCGTGTTCGGCGTACAGTCCGGTGTGGGCATCCTGATCAGCCAGTATTGGGGCAAGCGCGACCACCAGAACATCAGCCGCGCCATCGGCGTGGCTGCCGGTCTGGGCGTGGGCCTGGCGCTGGTCATCGCGCTGGCGCTGTTCTTCTGGCCGGTGCAGATCATGGATCTTATGAGCAACGAGCACCATCTGTCGGTGCTGGGCGCGCCATATCTGCGGATCATCGGCTTTTCCTATGTGTTCAATATGCTGTCGTCCATCTACGTCAGCGCCCAGCGGAGTGTGGAGAACTCCGGCTTCGGCATGAAGCTGTTCGGTATGTCCACGGTGCTGAATACCGGCATGAACTACCTGCTGATCTTCGGCAAGTGCGGCTTCCCCATGCTGGGGGTAGAGGGCGCGGCCATCGCCACGCTGCTTTCCCGGGTGGCGGAGTTTGCCGTGTGCCTGGTCTGCGCCCTGCGCAGCAAGGTGATCCCGCTGGATCTGAAGGCGCTGGCGCGTCCCGGCGGCGATATGCTGCGGCGTTTCGTGAAATACGCCTCCCCCGTCATGGGCAACGAGCTGATGTGGGGTTTGGGCAACAGCCTGCTGACGGTCATTCTGGGCCATACCACCGTGTCGGTGGCGTATCTGGCCGCCGACGCCGTGGCGGGCAACCTGAACCGGCTGTTCCTGGTGGTGTGCTTCGGCCTGGGCGCGGCCACCGCGGTCATGATCGGCAAGGCCATCGGTGAGGGCGCCGACCGGGAGGAGCTGATGGCGCTGGCCAAGACGCTGTCCTGGGTGACGATACTGGTGGGTGCTGTGCTGGCGGTCATCGCGCTGGCGCTGGTGCCGCTGCTGTTCCAGCCGGTGATCTTCCCGCTGTTCAAGCTGGAGGGAATGAGCGCGCATCTGGCCACCACGCTGATCGTAACAGGCTTTGCCTGCATCCCGCTCCACGCCTACTCCATCTCCGCCGTTACCGGTATCCTGCGGGCGGGCGGCGATGTGTTCTGGTCCACGGCGCTGGATCTGGCGCCCCAATGGCTGGTGGCGCTGCCGCTGACGGCAGTGCTGGGTCTGGTGCTGGACGCCGATCCCTGGTTCATCTCCCTGGCCATCCAGATGGAGAGCTTCGTCAAATGCCCCATATGCCTGTGGCGCATCCGGTCGAAGAAGTGGATCCACGATGTGACGGTGCCGGAGGGTGAGGAACGATGAGGAGCCTTTTTCGCTGCACCGTGTGCGGCGCGCCCCTTGAACGGGAGGAAAAGCGCTATCGCTGTCCCAACGGGCACTGCTTTGACATCGCAAAGGAGGGCTATACCTATCTGCTGCCGGTAAACCAGCGGCACTCCAAGTCCCCCGGCGACGACAAGGCCATGACCGCCGCGCGGAGCGCGTTCCTGGCCAAGGGATACTATGATTTTCTGCGGGATGCCCTGTGCGACATCGCCCTGACCTATACCCGCCATGCCCCGGCGGTGCTGGACGTGGGCTGCGGCGAGGGGTACTATACCGCCGCCATCTGGAGCATCCTGGCCAACGCCGGGAAGGAGCCCCGGTTGGCGGGCATCGACATCTCCAAGGACATGGCACGGCGGGCGGCAAAGCAGGTGCGGCAGGCGGAGATCGCCGTGGCCAGCGCCTATCATCTGCCGCTGGCGGACGAGACTGTGGATCTGCTGCTGGACTGCTTTTCGCCGCTGGCCGTTGACGAGTTCCGGCGGGTGCTGAGGCCCGGCGGGCACTTTCTGTACGTCGTGCCGGCGGCGGAGCATCTGTGGGAGATGAAGCAGGTGCTGTATGACCGGCCCTATCGCAACGAGACGGGAGAGACGCCCTATGAGGGCTTCCGGTATGTGACCATCGCCCGTGTGCGGGACACCATCACCCTGCCCTGTCAGGCGGATATCCAGGCGCTGTTCGGCATGACGCCCTACTGCTGGAAAACGCCCCGGGCGGGGAAGGAGCGTCTGGCGGCGCTGGGATCCCTGACCACCACGGCGGCATTCGATATCCACATTTTTGAACGCGAGTGAAAGGAGAAGGCCATGAAATGCTGCGTTTTGTTCGGTTCGCCCCGGGGCGGCCAGAGCAACACCCGTGCGCTGCTGACGGAGTTTCTGGACGAGTGGCAGGCGGCGGGCAACACCTTTGTGGTGTATTCCCTCTATGACGAGGCCATCAGCCCCTGCATGGCCTGCCGGGGCTGCCAGTGGGACTGGGACGGCCCCAACTGCGTCATTGACGACGACATGACCGGTATCTATGAGGAGATCCTGGCCTGCGACCTGCTGCTGTTGGCCAGCCCTATCTATCTGTGGAGCTGCACCGCGCCCATGAAGGCGGCGCTGGATCGCTGCATCTACGCCCTGTGCAAGTACTACGGCGACGAGAAGGGGCCTTCCCTGTGGGAGGGCAAGGCGGTGGCGGCCATCACCACCTGCGGCTATCGGGTGGAGAAGGGGGCCGACCTGTGGGAGGAGGCACTGCGCCGCACCTGCAAGCATGCCCGTCTCCGGTGGCTGGGCCTGTACGGCGAACGGCATCTGGGCTATCAGACCGCCTTTATGCACGAGGAGAAGGCACAGCGTGCCCGGCATTTCGCCCAGCAGGTGCTGCGGCAGATGCAGGCGAAGGCTTGAGATGGCGGCCATGACGAGACAGAGACGAAAGCGGAGAAGTATCCTGCCGCTGGTGCTGGGACTGGTGCTTCTGGCGGCGCTGGCGGCCATTGTGGTCACGGTGTTCCGCTCACTGCTGCCGGCGGCCCAGCGGGAGGAGCCGGATCCCCACGCGGGACAGGTCTACGTCAACGACGGGGCCAATATGGTGTGGCTGACGCCCCACGACAACTTTGATGTCAGTCCCCTGCACCGGTGGCAGTTCGTGACGCTGGAGGAACGGCCCTGGTACGCGGGCAGTGAATTCGCCGTGCGGCGGGGCATCGACCTGTCGGTGTTCCAGAAGAATGTGGACTGGGCCGCGGCGGCGGAGAGCGGCGTGGAATTCGCCGTCATCCGGCTGGGCTTCCGGGGCTACGGTAAGGGCGTTTTGCAGCCGGATGATCTGTTTGACAGCCATCTGGAGGGCGCGCACGGTGCCGGGATCGACGCGGGAGTGTACTTCTTCTCCCAGGCGCTGACGGCGGAGGAGGGCCGGGAGGAGGCACAGTATGTGCTGGAGCGGCTGGATGGCCGGGCGCTGGAGCTGCCGGTGTACTTCGACTGGGAGCCGGTCAGCGCTGAGGATTCCCGCACCAACGGCTATGGCTACGCCAACCTGACGGACAGCGCCGTGGCCTTCTGTCAGGCCATCCAGGCGGCGGGCTATCAGGCGGGGGTGTACATCAACCGCCAGCAGGGGTATTACCACTATGACCTGAGCCGCCTGGCGGACTACTCCCTGTGGGTGGCGGACTACAACAGCTATCCGGACTTCTATTACCGGTTCGACATGTGGCAGTACACCGCCAGCGGGCAGGTGGAGGGCTTCGACATCCAGGTGGACGAGAATCTGCTGTTCGTGCCGAAAAACTGAAGAATGACAAGTTGAAACCCCGCCCTCCGGCGTATGCCGGAGGGCGGGGTTTGTGCTGTGTGATGGGGAATACTTACCGCTTTTGCCTTACGCGCGGCGCTTTCTGCTGCGCAGCAGCGTGACGGAGCCGAACAGGGACAGGCTCAGCATCACGAGCCACAGGCCCATGTTGCTGGTGTCAGCGGTGGTGCCGGACTTGACGGGGGTGGCGGGCTTGACGGAGGGCGCCGGGGTGGCGGGCTTCGCTGCGCCGCATTCCTTGCACTTGCCGTTCACATAGGTGTGGCCGGTGGCAGGGATGGACTGGGTCTCACTGGAGCCGCAGGTGCAGTACCGGATCTGCGTGCCGGGCTCGGTGCAGGTGGGTTTCTTGGTGACCGTCCAAGCACCCCAGACGTGCTCGTGCTGCTCCACGATGGCGCCGCAGACCACGTCGGCGCGGTCACGGATACGGATGCGGGGCGCCATGGGCGTGTTGTCGGACAGGACGAAGGTGTCGTCGTAGGAGGCAATGCCGGTGACGGTGATCTCGCGGCCCACCTCGGCGTTGACCACGTCCTTATCGGTGGTGATGTAGCCGTCGATGAACACGCGGCAGATATTGCCGTCAGCATCCTTCACCAGGATGGTCTCCACCAGGCCGTTGTTCTTCTCCACGCGGGTGATGACACCCTTGACGGTGATCAGGCTGCCCAGGACGGAGCCGTCGTTGACCTGGGTAGCGGTGACGACCTGGGGTGTGACGGGTGTGGCATCGCCGATCTTCTCGATAGAGGTGACCTGCAGCTCGATCTCGCCCTGATAGAAGTCGGTTTTACCGGTGACGCGGACCTTGTCGCCGATCTTGAAGTCGCCGGCCACGGGGAAGCAGTTGATGCCGCCGGTCGTATCCTGGACATAGATGCAGTCGAAGAAGGCGGTGTTCTTGTCATAGCCGGAGGCGTTGGAGGTGACGATGCCCTCGATGGTGAACTTGTAGCCCTTCTCGGTCTGCTTCTGCACCTCGGAGATGGGGGTGACCTTGATGGGGTTCAGGTACTTGATCAGGTTCTCGCAGATGCGGTAGTTGGAGTAGTTCTTCTCCGCACCGTTATCCAGCTGTGCCTGTACCTCGAAGTTGGACATGAAGGCCGCGCCGGAGACCACGATCAGGCCCTTGCCCTCCAGCTGCTCGGTGGCCATGACCAGCAGGCGGCTGTCGTTCTCGGCGTAGGCGTACTTGGGGGTACCGGCGCCGCCCAGCTCATCCTTATCCACGTCAACGGAGTAGGTGGTGGCGTGGCCGTAGACCACGGGGGACACAGTGGCGGGCAGGGTGGAGGTGGCAGTGCCGCTGGCATCCACCGCGTAGATGGACGCGCCGCCGTAGTGGCTGAAGCGCTCGGTGTAGAGCTTGTCATAGGGATGCTCTTCATCGTAGATGACGCCTTCGTTCAGCAGGTTGTCCATGTTGTAGGTGCTGAAGTACAGACGCCACTTGTCCACACCGTCGGCTGCGCTGCGGATGTCGTCATAGGTGGCGTCATCGCTGATGCGCAGGCTGGAGCCCAGGGCGGCCAGCACCTCGTTCTGTGTGGCGGCCATGTGCTTGATAGCGGGGTTGTTCTGGATCACGGGGTAGTTCTCGTAGTTATCCGACCAACCGGCCAGGATCACGGTGCCGCCATTGGCGTTGAAGGCGGCAATGGCTTCCAGCTCAGCAGTGCTGTACGTCTTGGGATCGGCCTGGGCCGCTTCCAGACGGCGGGAGGGCGCGGTGAGGATCAGGGCCTTGTACTTGTCGTTGGAGCAGGCGGCGATCAGATCATCGCTGGTGTTCAGCTGCACAGTACGGACGCTGTAGCCCGCGGCCAGTTCGCCGAAGTTGCCCATGCTGTCCTTATAGTTGCCCGCCACATACTCGTTGTAGTGGGAGGCGTCGATGCCGATGTACACCAGGCCATTGGCATCCAGCACGTCCAGCTCGATATCCTTGGTGAAGGTGAACTCCTCGCCGTTCTGCTCGATGACCGCTTCGACGGTGATGGTCATCACGCGGGCGGCGGTGGGCGTGTACTTGAATTCCACATCCAGGGTGCTGCCGGCTTTCAGCTCATAGCCCTTGGCGTCGGTGCTGAGGACGTCGCCGCCCTTGATTGTGTATTTCAGGGACTTGACGGTGGCGTTATCCTTTTCGCTGTTGAACAGGGTGGTGGTCAGGGTCAGCTCCTCATTGGTGACAGGGGTGGAGGTGCCGCAGGCCACGTCGGAGATGCCCAGCTTCAGGGTCTCGCCCACCCAGACGGGAGCGGTGACCGCCAGGTCGCCGTCAGCCTCGGTGACGCGGACGAAGTAGTAGGAATAAGTGGCATCCAGCACCGCAGACAGCTCACCGGACAGGTTGGTGTCCCAGGTATAGATGACCTTGCCGGAGTTGGCCACCAGTTCCACCTTGGAGATGGTGTCGGTCTTGTCGGGATCGTGGACGGAGACCTTGACCTCCAGCTTCTCGGGAACCTCGGAAATGATGGAGCCCATCATCTGGTTGTTGACGGTGTAATCGATCTCCAGGTTCTTATCCTCGGTGGCGTACATACGTCTGGCCTGGATGGCCTCGTAGATGCCCGCTTCGGAGAAGTCGTCGGCGAGGATAACGTCGCGGGCGTCGTTGGCGTTGCCCCAGCGGCCCTTGTGGTTATCCTGGTTGTTGGTGGGGGCCACATGCCAACCCTTATCCAGCGCCAGGATGTACTGCTCATAGCTGGGATAGTAGCCGCCGGCACCGACCTGACCCTCGCCGTTACCGACCTCCACCATGTACATGCGGCTGTCGATGACGGGGTTCCAATAGTTGAAGTCCTTGAAGTTGCCGAAGGTGGTGCCGGGGTGGTTGAACTGGCTGATGGAGTCCACGCCCTCGGGCTGGCTCAGCAGGGCGTAGTAGGCCTGCAGGCCGGCGTCGCTGGTCTTGTTGTTCAGCGTGGAGTTGTTGCGGGAGACGACGCCGGGGGTGTTGAAGGTGTTGATATGGCCGGGGCCGCCGGACCATGTCATCTCGAAGCCGCCGATGGCGACGATCTTGCCGGTATTCTTGGCATTGAAGGCGGCGATGGTGCTCTTATAGGTGTTCCAGCTGTGGCTGGCGTCGGAGTCCTTCACCAGAGAGGTGTCGTACAGTGCGGCTTCCACGTTGGGATTATTCTTGCTGTCGAAGTAGTTGGAGTGGTCGGTGAAGGCCACGAACTGGACGTTGGCACTCTCAGGCAGAGCGGCGATGTAATCCAGTGCGCCGGTCAGAGAGCCGGCACCGTCGGAGTACTGGGTATGGCCGTGGAGTTGGCCGAAGTACCGCTGATAGGTGGCCTCGCCCACGGTGAAGGACCACTCCGCAGTGGCGGACTTGCCGTCGGCGCGGGTGACGGTCAGGGAGACCTGTACCTTACCGTCCGCCATGTCGGCGGCAGGGGTGTAGGTGACCTTGCCGTCGGTATAGTCAGCGTCCACAGGCTCGTCGTTGATCTTCAGCAGGATGGTGGGTGCGTCACCGGCGTTGATGACATCGGCACCGATGGTGGGACGCTTGTTGTCACCGGTCTCCTCACCGTTGGCGGGGGTAAGATTCACGATGGTGGGCTCGTCCTTGACCTCGATCTCGGCCTCGCCGGTGATGGCGACGTTCTTGGTGTCCTTGCCGGACACGGTGACGGTGAGCTTATCGCCCTTGACCAGTTCCACCGGAATGATGGCGGTGTACTTGCCATCCTCACCCTTGGTGACGGTCAGCGTCTTTTCACCCAGCGTGGCGGTCATAGCGCCATCGACGCCGAAGGGGGCGTCCACGGTGAAGGTCAGCTCATAGTCCTGGCCCACATAGGCGGGCAGCACGGTGCCGAAGTCCACGGCGGGCTGGTTGACGATGCCGCCGGTGACGTTCACAGTCTCCGCCACGGGATAGAAGTAGAAGGAGTAGATGGTGTAATCCGTGACCTTGGATTTGTCCATGCTATACACCTTGAAGCTGTCGCTGTAATACTCCATCCACTGGCTGTACTTGCCGTTGAATTTGGCGGTACGGCTCTCCAGCTCGAAGCCGCCCACGCCGCCGGAGCAGGTGCGCACCAGCCAGTCGGCGTCTTCGCTGGCGGTCTTGCTGTAGAAGGCGTTGTTGCCGGTGCCGTTGGCGCACAGGTAGCCGTAGGTGTCGTTCTTGAAGCGCAGGTATTCGCCGTTCTGCTCTACGGTGAACACGGCGGCACCGTTGCCCTTGGTGAGCTTGCTGTCCGTGACCTCGGCAGCGCCGGACTTGGTGATGGAGGGGCTTTCAGCGTTGTCGTCCTGGGCGGCCAGCGCGGCATTGGCGGCGGCGCTGTAGATGACGACCTTGCTGCCTGCGGTGGGCAGATCGCCGGTGTCGGGGGTGTCGGGGGTATCATCGACTACCAGGTAGAACTGCTGGGCAAACAGAGCCTCGTCGCTGATCTTGTAGTAGGAACTCCAGTTGCCCTTTTCGGCATACCATTCGATGTAGTTCTTGCGGGCTGTATTCTGAATATAGAAGCAGTCAGCAGTTTTAGCAGCGGTAATAATTTGCCAGTTGGGGTTCGTCCCATCCAACGGCATACTACTATTTTCTGCGTTCATGGCCAGCTTCTTGCCGTCGGCGGTGGAGAAGGTATAGGTGCCGTCAGCATTGACGCCCACCGTCCAGATATCCGCCTTGGTGTAGCCGGTCAGCTTGCCGTTGGCCAGCTTCACATCGGTGCCCTTGTTGTAGAAGCCGCTGTACTCGGTGGACAGGGCCTTGCCGTTGGCGGGGTTGAAGATCACCACGGTGTCGCCGTCGGACAGGGTGGTAACAATGCCGTTTTCGCGGGCCTTGGTGATCTCGCTGGCCTTGGTGTTGCGCAGCTGGAGGGTGGTGTTGTTGATGCCCACCGCAGCGGTCACGTCCACCTTATTGCCCACGGCGTATTCCCAAGCGCCGTCCACCTTGTTGATCACGGCCTTGTAGACCTGGATGGTATTGCCATCCGCGTCCTTCAGGGTGATGTTGGGATTGCTGTACGCGCCGTTGTTGTCGTAGATCTCGGTGATCTCCAGGCCGGTCAGCTTCACATAGGTGCACACATCGGCAGTGGTCAGCGTATTGATGGCGGCGGCCTTGGCGGTCAGCTTCAGGCCGGAGGACTTTTCATAGGTGCCGCTGCCCAGCTGGGCCATGCCACGGTACTCGGCCCGTGTGCCGGTGCCGATGATGGTATCGCCCAGAGCGATGTCCGTGGTCTTGCTGGCCAGACGCAGGCAGATGCCGCCGGTGGCGTCCTGCAGATAGTAGTTCTGGCCGTCCACCAGAGTCACAACGCCCTTGACGGTGAACTGGGTGCCTTCCGCACCGGCCAGCGCGGCGGCGATGGTGGAGAATTCAGGCTCCGGTTCGGGATCAGGGGTCTCGCCGGTCACATACTGCTTGTCCTGGGTCAGCTTGTAGAACGTCATGCCGAAGTCTTTTTCGGACAGACGGTCAGCGCTGGTGCAGTAGGCGGAGAACTCGGGCGTCTTGTTATCGCCCTTTGTATACAGGAAATACTCCATGTACACCTTGCCGTATTTGCCGGTGACGCCGGTGCCAGCCATAGTGTACGCACCATCTGTGCCGATGGCTTCCAGATCCCAGGTGGTGGCGCCGTTACCGGTCAGGTTCAGATTGAACTTGTCGTCATTGGTGCCCATGGTCAGGGTCTTGTCGCCCTGCACGAAGGTATAGGTGCCGTCGTCATTCTTGGTGACAGTCCAGACCAGTGCGTCCATGGAATCGGCGGTCAAGGCGTCACCGGTTACAGTGGCGGCTACGGGGGCCAGGTAGTAGCTGCCCAGCATGGTGGCGCTGACAGCGCTGGTGTTGCCCGCGTTGTAGATGACTACCTGGTCGCCGTTGGCGATCTCAGTCGTCTTGACGTACTTGTTCACCAGTTCGTAGGCCTTGTAGTTGAATACGGCTTCCTTGCTGTCGGTCATGCCGTCCTTGGTGGCCTTGACGGTGATGGTGCAGGAGGTCGTGATGGGCACAGGGCCGGTATAGGGCTGATATGTGCCGTCGTCGATCTTGTACTGGAGCGCCGCGTCCACGGTCTCGCAGGTGAAGGAGACAGTGTCGCCGACCTTGATGTCACCGGAACCGGGAATTGCGGTGGGGGTGGCTACCTGCTGGGTCGGCTCGACGGTGGCGGCGGTACCGCGAATTACGATGTTATTGATGTTACTGGCACCAGTGCTGGCAACAGTGTCGTTATTAACACTGGTAGTACCCACCATCAAAACTTTCAGCGACAGAGTTTTGCTGCTGGCTTCCGCAGGAAGAGGCAGGTCACTGAAAACATCAGATAGAGATGTCTTGGTAATTGTAATACTTCCGTTAGAAACATCGGTCCATGTTACTCCATTATCAATGGAGTATTGCAGCTTAAAGTTGGCAGGGCCGGTTTTGGAGGAACGCATTTTGGCAGAGAAGGTAAGCGACGTATAATTGGATGTATCCAATCCGTCGATTTGCCAATAGCCGCCATTATCCCAAGAGGATGCGGCCAAAGACTTCGTGGAATATTGGGTAAATGTCGCACCACTGAGCGACAGGGAGCCGGAACCTTCCGTTGCTGCTGCAGGCCAAGCTTCTGGCGCTGCGGTGTAGTTCCATGCCGCAATCGTTGTTGTTTCCGCTGCAAACGCGGCCACCGGCAGCAGCGAGAGCAGCATCACCAGTGACAGCAGCGCGGAGAGGATCCGCTTGCTTGTTCGTCCTTTCATTCATAAACCTCCCGTCTCATTTTCCTACTTGGCCGCTTCGGTTTTTGGCCCCCCTTCCCTTTCGGACGCGCCGCGGCAGAAGCCCCCTTTGTTTCCCATGGGAAACAAAAAACCCGTTAACGGGTTTTGCATCGCGGGCCGCTTGCCGCGGCCGACGCAGACAGAAAAACCGCCCCACCTGCGCAGGGCAGGCGGACGGCGTTCCACATATTCGGGAGAGGGTTTGCTGTATGCCGAATCTCAGGCGAAACTTGTCCCAAACTGTGGATAGTGCCAAAAACCGGAGCAGACCTTTCGTATTGATGGCTACATTGTACCATATCCTTCCGGCAAAAGCCACCCCTAAAATCATCATTTTTGTAAAACCTTTGTCATGCTTTGGCGCCGCGGCGGCGCGGTATTGACATCGGGCGGCGAACTTGCTATGCTGATAAAAACGAAAACGGAGGACTTCCGGATGAAAAAGAGCTCTTCCCGGCCCGCGCCGGGTCAATGGTGGCGGGAAAACCGCGTCAGCTGTCTTGTGCTGGCCGCCGCGCTGGTGCTGTTTCTCGCTGTCCGCGCCATCGCCGCGCCGGAAAAGGAAACGGCCATCGACGCCGCGGAATACGCAGAATACGAAAACGCCGTGATCACGGAGGTGCTGTCGGACAACACGTTTACCGATCCGGCGGCGGACAACGCCCTGCGGGGCGAGCAGATCCTGCTGGCGGAGGTGAAAACCGGCCAGTACAAGGGCGAGATCATGCAGGTATACGGCTATGTGGGGCCGCTGTACGGCGGACAGCTGAAGGCGGGCGACGGGGCCACGCTGCTGATCTCCACCTATGCCGACGGCAGCCATGTCGCCACGGTGTATGAGTACAACCGCCTGCCGGCGCTGGCGGTGATCGTGGCGCTGTTTCTGATTGCCACGGTGGCCGTGGGCGGCAAGGTGGGCGCGAAATCCCTGGTGGCGCTGGCCATGACGCTGGTGTGCCTGTTCTGGATATTGATCCCGCTGCTGATGAAGGGCGCGCCCACGCTGCTGACGGTGTTTCTGGTATGCGCGTACATCACGGTGGTGACCATGGTGATCCTGGGGGGCGTGCAGCGCAAGACCGTGTGCGCCGCGCTGGGCACCATCGCGGGAACGGCGCTGGCGCTGCTGTTCGGTCTGGCGGCCCAGAGCCTGGCCCGGGTGGACGGCCTGCGGCTGACGGATGTGGAGCCCCTGCTGCAGCTGCGGCAGACGGGCACGCCGCTGGGCCTGCGGGGCCTGCTGGTGGGCGGCATCGTCATCAGCGCCCTGGGCGCGGTGATGGACGTGGCCATGAGCATCGCCTCGGCGCTGACGGAGGTACACACGGTGGCGCCGAACCGGAACACGCGGGAGCTGTTCCGCTCCGGCATGAACATCGGACGGGACATGGTGGGCACCATGACCAACACGCTGATCCTGGCCTTCCTGGGCAGCGGCTTTGCCCTGATCATCTATCTCTACTCGCTGGGGCTGAGCCCCTATCAGCTGATCAGCTCGTCGTATCTGACCATCGAGGTGGTCAGCAGTATCTCCAGCAGCATCGGCGTGATACTGTCGGTGCCGCTGACGGCACTGATCAGCTCGGTGATCCTGACGAGGGGGAAGGGGTAAGAGAAAAGCGATCAAAAAGGACTGACCTGGCGGTCAGTCCTTTTGTGTTTTTGGGGGCTCCTGGGGGTGCAGGTGGGCGTAGACTGCCGATGCGGCCGGGGCGGGCAGGAGCTTGCGCAGGTCGTCCAGCGACGCGGCTTCGATGGCTTTTACCGTGCCGAAGCGCTTGAGCAGCGCCTGCTTCCGGGCCTCGCCGATGCCGGGGATGCCGTCCAGCTTGCCCCGGTAGGTGCGCTTCTTGTGCTTCTGCCGCTGGAAGGTGATGGCGAAGCGGTGCACCTCCTCCTGGATGCGGCCGATCATGGTGAAGATGTGGGGCGACTGCTGGATGCCCAGCTCGCTGCCCTCCACGGTGATGAGGGCGCGGGTGCGGTGGCGGTCGTCCTTCACCATGCCCAAGATGGGGATGGATACCCCCGCCGCCCGCTCCGCCGCCAGGGCGGCGTGAACATGGCCCAGGCCGCCGTCGATCAGCAGCAGGTCGGGCAGGGGCGGGAACTTCTCGTCGTCTTTATGGGCGAACCGCCGCTCCAGCACCTCCTGCATGGCGGCGTAGTCGTCGGGGCCGGTAAGGGTCTTGATGGCGAACTTCCGATAGTCCCGCTTCAGCGGCTTGCCGTCCACGAACACCACCATGGAGGCCACCATGTCGTCGCTGCCCAGATTGGAGATGTCGTAGCTCTCCATCCGCCGGGGCACGGCGGGCAGCTGCGCCAGCGTCTGTAAGTCTGTCAGCACCTTGGCTACCCGCTCCGACTCCGTGGTGATGCGCTCGGCCTCCTCGCGGGCATTCTGGGCCGCCATGTCCACCAGCTGGGAGCGTTCGCCCCGCTGAGGGGCCTTGATGGTCACCTTGTGGCCCGCCCGTCCTGTCAGCAGGGCGGCGAAGGTGTCGCTGTCGTCAAACAAACACGGCAGCAATATCTCGCGGGGCAGCACCGCCTTGTCCAGATAGTACTGGCTCAGCACGGCGCTGAGCACCTCCGGCTCCGACTGGTCGGCGGCGGTGGGGAATATCTCGATCTGGCGGCCCAGCAGGTCGCCGTTTTCAATGTGCAGCACCGCCGCGCCGCACCGCACCGATCCGGTGTATACGCCCCACACGTCCGTGTCGGCGCACACGCCCGCAATGACCTGCTGCTGCTTGCCCAGCACCTGCAGGGCCTGCATCCGGTCCCGGAGGGCGGCGGCCTTTTCAAATTCCAGATTCTCCGCCGCCTGCTCCATCTCTTGGCGAAGGGCCGCCGTTACCTGCCGCAGCTTGCCGCCCAGCAGCTCCGCCGCCTGGGCCATCCGGGCCTGATACTCCCCCTGGCCGGGGCCGTCGGGAGAGCAGAAGCCGTCGCATTTTCCGATGTGGTGGTTGAGGCAGGGCCGCTCCTTGCCGATGTCCCGGGGGAACTGGCGGTTGCAGGTGGGCAGCTTCAGGGCGGCGCACACCGCCTGCAGGGCCGCCCGGGTCTCGTGGCGTCCGCCGAAGGGGCCGAAGTACCGGGCACCGTCCTCCTCCGGCTTGTTCACCAGCGTGAACCGGGGATAGGGCGCTTTTTCGTTGAGCCGCACGAAGGGATAGCCCTTGTCGTCCTTCAAAAGAATATTGTACCGGGGCTGGTGCCGCTTGATCAGGGAGTTCTCCAGGATCAGTGCCTCGAACTCCGTGCGCACCATGATGGTGTCGAAGTGATCCACCTGGGACACCATCATCCGGGTCTTTTCGTTGTGGCCGCTGCCGGACTGGAAGTACTGGCTGACGCGGTTTTTCAGCTTTTTCGCCTTGCCCACATAGATGACCAGTCCCGTCTTGTCCATCATGATGTACACGCCCGGGGACAGGGGCAGGCTGTCCGCCTTCTGCAGCAGCTCCTGTTTCGTCATGACAAAGTCCCCCCTTCCAATGGTGCTCCCAGTATAGCACGCCGCCGCCCGGGCCGCAAGGTTGCTTTTTGCGGTGGGATATGGTACCATCAAAGAAAATGCAACGAAAGAGGGATCGTTTTATGATACAGGATATCGCGCCCCACCGGTTTGACCGCACCTATGTCATCGGAAAGCCCGACGCCCACGACATCGCCCTGTGTGTCCGCAAGGGGAGGGTGCTGCTGCAAAGAGACGGCGACGGCTGGGCCCTCCCCCGGTTCGGGACGGCCATCCCCACGGAGGACGCCCTTCATGTGTTCTCGCTGGACGGGGTGGACTGCTATCTGGCCCGGACGCCGGACGCCGTGCCGGAGGGCGCGGAATATGTGGACGTGGGCGGCATCCGGTCGGTGCGGCCTATGGAGACGGCCTTCGCCGCCATCACCGCCGTGCAGCTCCACCGGTGGTACGGCGCGCGGCAGTACTGCGGCCATTGCGGCCATAAGATGAAGGTCAGCGACGTCGAGCGGGCCATGGTCTGCCCGGCCTGCGGCCAGATCGAGTACCCCAAGATCTGCCCCGCCGTCATCGTAGCCGTCACCCACGGAGACAAGCTGCTGCTGACCCGCTATGCCAACCGCCCCTTCCGGGGCTATGCCCTTATCGCCGGTTTCGTGGAGATCGGCGAGACGCTGGAGGACACCGTCCACCGGGAGGTGATGGAGGAGGTGGGCGTGAAGGTGAAAAACCTGCGGTACTACAAGAACCAGCCCTGGGCCTTTACCGACACGCTGCTGACCGGCTTTTACTGTGAGCTGGACGGCGATCCGGACATCACCCTCGACCACAACGAGCTGTGCGAGGGTGTGTGGCTCTCCCGCGAGGAGATCCCCAGCCGGGAAAATGACATCAGCCTGACCGCCGAGATGATCGAGCGGTTCCGGCTGGGCCTGGCATAAGCAAATGCGCCGTCCCGGCGGGACGGCGCATTTTTTAAAACAGTGTTTCCTGGTAGGCCAGCTCCACCTGGCCGATGGAGCGCATCTGGGCGGCGTTCTCCGCCGTCAGTGCGTCGCAGATGGCCATCTTCCGGATGATGTTCTGCACCGTCAGATCCAGCCCCGTTCCCGCCCGATAATCGGCAGGGAAAATGAAGTCCACCCGGCCCTTGGCCAGCAGCTCCTCCACGCCGGTGCGGTTGCTCTCCTGATACACGGCGATGGCCTGACCGCCGTAGGAGCGCATCATCTTCATACAGGGCACGTCGGAAAGGCCGTCGCCCACATAGATCATGTTGGTGAAGGGCACCCGCTTGCTGTCGTCGGGCATGGAGTCGTTCAGCTTCCGATCCTCGCTGACCTCCAGCACGCCCTTGTTGATGCGGTAGACGAACTGGGTCTTGTTGGTGAAGTTGACGTCCAGCTTGGGCCAGCAGGCGGCCCCGTCCCGATAGTAGAACTCGCAGGCGTAGATCTTCTTGAAGTGGTGGGCGATGCCGCTGCCCTCGATGATCTCCTTCAGACCCGAGGACAGCACATAGTGCTCCACCGTCACCCCCAGGCTGTCGCCGAAGGCGTCGATCCGGTCGAACCATTCCCGCACGCCGGGAAACAGCTGGATGCCCTTTCCGCACTGCACCAGATAGTCCCGGTTCAGCGTCATGCCCTGGGCCCGGCACTCCTCGATCATGGTGTACATATAGGCCAGCAGGCCGTCCATCTGATTCTCCCAGCCGAAATTGTTGGCCTTCTGCCAGAACTCCGCCGGGGTATAGCCCAGGCTGGGAATGAAGGTATAGTCCTCCATATCGGTGGTGCACAGGGTCTTATCAAAGTCGTACAGCAGGGCAATGATGGGTCTCTCGCTCATGGCTTCCCTCTCCTTATTGATCGATGGTAAAAAAGCGGCCCGTCAAGGCCGCTTTTTTGCGTGTTATTCGCCGGTATAGTTGCGGCCGAACTTCAGCTCGTCCAGGCTCAGCTTGAAGTCGTTGGGGATGGCGGAGCCGGCGGGCACGTCCTTCACGGCGGGCTCCTCCGGTTCGGCGGCAGCGGTCTCCATGGCGTCCATGTGCTGCATGATATCCTGCTGGATATCCGTCACCGCGTCGGCGGGCGCCTCCTCGGCGGACAGCTGCATCTCAGGCAGGGAGTTCAGGAACTCCTGCTGCTGGGCGCACAGCTCGCTGCCGTGGCGGACGAAGTCCACCAGGCTCTGCTTGGCCATCACCAGCTTGTCCTCGGCCTCCTGCTTGTCCTTTTCCAGCTGGGCCAGCTGTGCGGCGTGCTGCTCCCGGGCCTCCTTCAGCATGTTGTCCTTCTCCGTCTGGGCCTCCTGCACCAGCTTGGCAGCCATCTTCTGGGCTGTCAGCAGGGTGGAGCGCATGGCGTCCTCGGTGGCGCGGTATTCCTCTACCTTTTCGGCCAGGATCTTCAGCTTGGCCTTCAGCGTCACGTTCTCTTTATACAGTGCCGTATAATCCTCGGTCAGCGCGTCCAGGAATTCATCCACGGCGCCCATGGCATAGCCGCTGCCAAAGCCGGAGGATTTGGGAAATACTTTTTCAGAAACTTCCTGCGGTGTCAACATGGTATATCCCTCCCGTTTCTCTCATGCCTGCTTACAGATACAGGCCGTTGTTTTCCAGCTCGTCGATCAGATCGCCCATGATATCCACGCTGTAGGGCGTGATGATATAGGTGTTGGCGGCCACCTTCTTGATCTTGCCGTCGCCGGCGTAGGCCACGCCGGACAGGAAGTCGATCAGGCGGCGGGCCACATCCTTGTTGGTGGACTCCAGATTCATCACCACCGTGCGCTTTTCCCGCAGATGGTCGGCGATCTCACTGGCGTTCTCGAACCGTTCGGGCTTGACCAGCACCACCTTCAGCGCGGCGGTGGCGTGGATGTTCACCACCTTGTTGTGGCGATCCTCCGGCTGCTTGCGCTCCTCGCGGCGATCCTCAAAGATATTGCGGCTGTCGCTGCGCTCGGGCTGTTCCAGCTCTTCGTCCTCGTAATCGTAATCCTCGTCGTCATACGGGTGAATGATCTTCTTGATCTCGTCCATGAAACCCATTGTGAAAGCCTCCCAGTCGTATATATTATTTGTTGTAATTCCGCGCGCCGAAAATGGCCGAGCCCACACGCACCATGTTGGCGCCGCAGCGGACGGCATCGGCATAGTCGTCGCTCATGCCCATGGAGATATATTCCCACTTATTATCGTACATTTCTCGGCTTATGTCAACAAAAAGACGGTAAACTTTCTCAAAATATGGTATGCTGCCGCCTTTTTCCACCGCAACGGGTGGTATCGTCATCAGGCCCCGCACCCGGACATGGGCCAATTCCTTGGCATAAGCCGCCGCCTGGGCCAGCTCTTCCGGGGCAAAACCGGATTTTGCCTCCTCGCCGCCGATGTTGACCTCCAGCAGGATGTCCTGGATCAGCTCCATTCTGGCGGCCACCTTTTCGATCTCGTCCAGCAGCTCGCGGGAGCCCACCGACTGGATCAGCGCCGCCTTGCCCACCACCTGCTTCACCTTGTTGCGCTGCAGATGGCCGATGAAGTGCAGCGGCGCGCCGTCATAGGCGTTGTCCTTCAGCTTTTCCGTCATCTCCTGCACCCGGTTCTCGCCCAAGGCGTCGATCCCGGCGGCGATGGCCTCGCGGCAGCGGGCAGCGTCGTTCATCTTGCTGGCACCCACCAGTGTGATATCCTTTCCGGTACGTCCCGTCTCACGGGCCGCCGCGTCGATCTCCTGCCGGATGTGTGCGATATTTTCCGCAATAGACATGGAAGTTTATCCCCTTTCTATGTAATAGCTTATCCGATTACCTTGCCGTCATACAGCTCTGCCGAGGTGACGATCACCTGGTCACCCTGGCGCAGCATGGTGGAGTCCTCCTCCGCCGCGGCATCCTTTACCAGCATGTAGCCGTCGCCCTGGTACACCACCTGCACGGGCTTGAACTTGGCCCGCACGCCCAGCACGCAGTACACGCCGGTGACGCCGTCCTCGTTGACACGCAGCGCCGTGGAGGGCAGCCGCAGCCCCTCGTAGGTGCGCAGCACCAGCGTGGCGGCCTGATGCCGCATCAGGGTGGTCTGGGCGATGTATTTCTCACTGCGCAGGATCAGCACCCGCTGGCCGTTCTCGCTGCGGGAGATGCTGTCGATGGTCATTTTCAGGTCGAAGTCCAGCCCCTTGGCGAACCGCACCGTCACCGTGGAGCGGCCACTGAGCTGCTCGGCCTGGGCGTCGGTGATGACGGCGGCGTAGTACCAGGTGTCGCCGTAGATCAGCTTGCCCACATTGGCGGCGCTGCTGTCGGCGGCCCTGACGCTGTTCAGCTTGCTGGCCGTCACGTCATCCTTCAGGAATTCCGGCGTCAGCACCGTCTCATAGCCGTCGCAGGCGGCGGAGTAGATGCCGGACTCCGGCGCAGTGATGGCTGTGCCGTTCAGCGACTGCTCCAGCTCCCGGATGGACTGCTCCGTGGCCTTGATGTCGGCCTCGATCTCCTCCTGGGTGCCGGTGGTGTAGTCCCGCTTCAGCACGGCGCTCTTCAGGGCGGACAGCTCTTCGTCGGCGTTGCTGTAATCGCCTCCGACGATGGACTGCCGCAAGGTCAGGATGCCGCCGGAGATGGTGGAATCCAGCTTCAGCGCCGCGTCGGGATCCAGAAAGGCGGTCAGCGAGAAGGAGAGCTGTTCCAGTTTCAGATGCAGTGCCTCAAGCTGCTCCACGCGGGTCAGCGCGCCGCTGTCGGGATAGGCCATGGCCAGGGTCTGACCCTTGCCCACCCGCTCGCCCTCGGACAGGGCGTGGCCCAGCGTTCCGGCGTCGGAGTGAAAGGTCTCCTCACTGCGCACCAGATAGCCGTTCAGCTCCACGGTGATCTCCTCTGTGGAGGTGTAGACCAGGGTGGTGTTGATGGGGTCGGAGAAATAGCGGTACGCCTGCACGGCGAAGTAGACCACCACCGCCGCCAGAATGACCGCCGATAGGATCTTGAAGATGGGTGTGGAAGACGATTTCATATCCCGCTCCTTGTGTGTCTGTGCGTGGTTTGTGTGAGAATTTCGTAGTGTGAACGATCTGCTTTGGGAGTGTTTCGCTCTCCGGAGCGAGTCACTTTTGGCCGTTGTCCCAAAAGTGACCAAAAGGACAACCAGAAACCCAGGTTTCTGGACTTCCTGCGCGCTATGCCTTTGCGTAAATCCGCGATTGCATACCGCACGTTTACATGAGATTCTCTTTTTCGATTCGTTATCGGATCGTCTCTGCTCCAGCGCCGCTGCCGCTCACAAAGCCGCGCAATAATGCTTTATGCTCTACCGTCGCGCTGCATCAGCGGCAGCGGCGCAGAAAGAGAATCTATTTGTCATACCGCAGCGACAAAGAACGATGCCCTGTGAACGCGTGGTACAGTGCATCGGTGTCCGGCTATGTCTGGCGTGCGCGGATTCTTAAACCGCAGGTTTAAGTGGCGTTTTTGGGCACTTTTGCCGTCGGTGCGTTAAAAAATATGCCGGTGGCATATTTTTAGCATCCGATCTCGGCAGCTACGCTGCCGTAGCATCTGCTGTGTTTACACAGCGCGATCGGGCAAAAGTGCCTCGCGCTCGGAAGCGCGAAACCCTCCGCCTCATATCTCCTCCGCCTCCTGAAAGCTTACCGCCTTCGCTGGGGCGATGGTGGAGATGGCGTGCTTGTAGATCACCTGCTGGCGGCCCTCGCTGTCCAGGATCACCACAAAGCAGTCAAACCCCGTGATGGTGCCCCGCAGCTGGAAGCCGTTCACCAGAAACATGGTGACGGGGAGCTTCTGTTTCCGGGCCTGGGTCAAAAAGATTTCCTGTAAATTGTTTGTCTTCTGCATAGCGTCCTCCTATGTATCTTTTTTGTACGGACGCTATCTCTATGGGACAACCTCCGCCGTGATTCAGCATAAACCACGGCTGTGGAGATATTCTGTCGCTTTTTGCAGACCCTCCGGGAAATTTGGATCGCGCTGCCAGCGCACCCAGAAAATGTCCGGATTCCGCCGCAGCCACGTCAACTGCCGCTTGGCGTACTGCCGGGAGCGGAGCTTGACCTCCTCGATGGCTTCCTCCGCCGTGGCCGTGCCCTCGGCCACCGCAAGAAACTGCTTGTAGCCGATGGCCTGTAAGGCCGTGGCGTCACGGGGCAGGCCGCCGGACAGCAGCGCCTCCGCCTCCGCCAGCAGCCCCTGCTCCACCATGATATCCACGCGGCGGTCGATACGGTCCCGGAGGTCCTGCCGGTCCTCAAAATCCAGACCGATGTACAAGGCTTCGTATTTGGGGAGCCGCTGCCGCTCCAGCCGGTCGTGCTCGGTGATGGTCTGGCCGGTCTCCTGCCAGACCTCCAGCGCACGGATAATGCGCTTTTCGTCCCGCAGGTGCAGCTTTTCCGCCGCCGCGGGGTCAATTTTCCGCAGCTCCTCCAGCAGCACTTCAACGCCTTCCGTCCGGGCCCGCTGCTGCAAGGCCTGACGGATGCCGGTGCCCTGCGATCCGGCGGCAAAATCCGTGCCCCGGATCAGGGCGTCCAGATAGAGGCCCGTGCCGCCCACCAGCACCGGCAGCTTGCCCCGGCGCAGGATATCCTGGACGCACGCGTCCGCCGCCTGCACATACCGGGCCACCGACCAGCTCTCCGCCGGATCGGCCACGGCCACCATGTGGTGGGGGATGCCCTCCATCTCGTCGGGCGTGGGCGCGGCGGTGCCCACCGTCATGCCCCGGTAGAGCTGCATGGAATCCACGCTGACCACCTCGCCGTGGAAGCGCTTGGCCAGGGCCACGCCCATTTTCGTTTTTCCGGTGGCGGTGGGGCCCACCACGCAAAGCACTGTGGCCATTGAAATTACTCCTTGATACTATGCGCGCTTGAACATCTTCTCGATGTCGTATTTGCTCAGCTTATACTTCACCGGACGGCCATGGGGGCAGTAGAGAATTTCTCCCGACTGCACCTTTTCCACCAGGGCCGCCAGCTCGGCGGCGTCGGTGGTCATGCCGGCCTTAATGGCGCTCTTGCAGGCCATGGTGTGCAGCAGCTCGTCCCGCGCGCCCTCCGGGTCGGCGCGGCCCAAGGCCAGCTTCTGGGCCAGCTCCTCCAGCGTCACGGCGGCGTCCGCCGCCAGGATATCCGCCGGTACCTCGCGGATCAGCACGGTGCCGCCGCCGAAGTCCTCGCACTCGAAGCCAAACTCCTGCAAAAGGGACAGGTTGTCCAGGGCGGCGGCGTAGGCCTCCGCCTCCAGCTCCACGGTGACGGGCGTCAGCAGCGGCTGGGCCATCAGGGGCTGGCGGCTGGCCTTCAGGGCGTCGAACCGCAGCCGCTCGTGGGCGGCGTGCTTGTCGATGAGCCACACGTTGTCGCGGTCATCCTCGCAGATGATGTAGGTTTTCAGCACCTCGCCCACCATGCGCCACGGGGCCTCCTTCACCGGCTCCATGGTCTGCTGCTCCGGCTCCTGGGGCATGGGGATGGCCTCCTGCACCGGCTCCGCCTGGGGTGCCTCCGGAAGATTTTCCGCCTTTTCGGGCGGGGTGATCTCATAGGTGCGGCCCGTCAGGGGTGAGGCCGTCACGATGGGCTGCTCCGGCTGGGCAGCCACGTCCCGGACGTAGACCGTCTCGGCACTGTGGGGCCGCTGGGCCATGGCGGGGACGCTGTCCCGGATGACATTTTTCGTGGCCGGGGCGGCGGGACGGGAGACGAAGCTGCCCAGGGGCTTTTTCTCCTCCACGGGAGCGGCGGCCTTGGCCTTGAACTCCTGGGCGGTCATTTTCTGGAAGAAGGACGGCTCCTTTTCCGCCCGCTGCGGGGCCTTTTCGGCGTTGAGAGCGTCCAGGATGGTGTAATATACCGCGTCGAACACGGTCTTGTCGGACACGAACTTCACCACCGTCTTGGCGGGATGGACGTTCACGTCCACCATGTCCGTGGGCAGCGTCACATGCAGCACGCAGCCGGGGAAGCGGCCCTTGAGGAGCTGATTCTTGTACGCCTCCTCCAGCGCCGCCGTCAGAAGCTGGGACTTGACGAACCGGTCGTTGACGAAGAACACCTGCTTGCCCCGGCTGCCGTGGCCGTTGAGGGGCTTGGTGACGAAGCCCTCTACCTTCACGTCGCCGCCGCTGCCGGAGATGGGCAGCAGGCCCAGGGCGAAGTCCCGCCCCATGGCGGCGTAGACGGCGGAGAGAAGCTGCCCGTCGCCGGGGGTGTGCAGCACCTCCTGCCCGTCGCGGATCAGCTTGAAGGACACGTCGGGGTGGCTCAGGGCCAGATGCTGCACCACGCCGGACACGGCGGTGCCCTCGGCGCTGTCCTTCTTCATGAACTTCATCCGGGCGGGGGTGTTATAGAACAGGTCGCGGACGCAGATGGTGGTGCCCTCCGGGCAGCCGGTGGGCTCCGTCTGGCCGGGGATGCCGCCCTCCAGATGGAGCGCCGCGCCCATGTCCTCGCCTGCGGAGCGGGAGAAGATGTCCACCCGGGATACGGCGGCGATGGCGGCCAGCGCCTCGCCCCGGAAGCCCAGCGTGCCGATGGCCGCCAGGTCGGCGGCGGAGCGGAGCTTGCTGGTGGCATGGCGCAGGAAGGCGGTGGGAAGCTGCTCCGCCGGGATGCCGCAGCCGTTGTCGGTGATGCGGATATAGGTCAGGCCGCCGCGCTCGATCTCCGCCACGATGGCGGACGCGCCCGCGTCAATGGCGTTCTCCAGCAGCTCCTTCATAACGCTGGCGGGACGCTCCACCACCTCACCGGCGGCGATAAGATCCGCCACATGGGGCGGCAAACATTGGATCTGCGGCATGGTTCCTCCTTGTGATAATTGGCTATGGGTGGGTCTGCGTAGGGGCCGGCGTCCTCGACGGCCCGTTCGTATTATGATGGTATTCCGGTAAACCGGCGGGGCGTCGAGGACGCCGCCCCCTACGGATAGGTACGATAGAATTGTGTAGGGGCCGACGACTCTGTCGGCCCGAAAGCCTCGCAGAGTTCGCGGCGCGGACGCCGCGAAAAAATCGAATCATTTTTCTGACGACATGTGCGTCAGAAAAATTCTTCTCGGCCGCCAGTGTGTCCGAAGGACACGCGCAGTCGGCCGCAATCCCTTTTGGCAATGAAATCGTCAGATTTCATGCCAGTTTGTTTTTCAATTCATACAGTAAATTCAGCGCTTCCAGGGGGCTGAGGGTGTCCACCTGGGCGCGGCGGAGCTGGTCGATGACCGCGCTTTCGCTGAGGGCCTCCAAGGATACCTGGTCGCTCTCCACCGGGGCGGCGTGGGGCTTGCCCGCCTCGTCCTCCAGCTCCTGTAAAATATGCCGGGCACGGGTCAGTACCTGCTTGGGCAAACCCGCCAGCTTGGCCACCTCGATGCCGTAGCTGCGGTCGGCGCCGCCGGAGATGATCTTCCGCAGGAAGATGATATCCTCGCCCCGGGTGCGGACGGCGATGTTATAGTTGCGGACGCCGGGCAGCTCACCCTCCAGCGCCGTCAGCTCGTGATAGTGGGTGGCGAACAGGGTCTTGGCCCCCAGCTTTTTCGGGTCGGCGCAGTATTCCAGCACGGCGCGGGCGATGGACATACCGTCGAAGGTAGAGGTGCCCCGGCCGATCTCGTCCAGGATCAGCAGGCTGTCCGCCGTGGCGGACTTGAGAATGTCGCTGACCTCCGTCATCTCCACCATGAAGGTGGACTGTCCGGCGGACAGGTCGTCGCTGGCGCCGATGCGGGTGAAAATACGGTCCACCACGCCGATGCGGGCGGCCCGGGCGGGAACGAAGGAGCCGATCTGCGCCATCAGCACGATCAGCGCCACCTGACGCATATAGGTGGATTTACCGGCCATGTTGGGGCCGGTGATGATGGCCACCCGGTCGTCTTTGGCGCCCATATAGGTGTCGTTGGGGACGAACATGCTGTCGCGGCGCATTTGCTCCACCACCGGATGGCGGCCGTCGTGGATCTCGATGACGCCGGACTCGTCCACCACGGGGCAGCAGTAGTTGTTCTTTACCGCCACGGCGGCCAGGGAGCACAGGGCGTCCAGCTCCGCCACAATGGCGGCGGCACGCTGCACCCGCGCCGCCTGCTCCGCGATATGGAGCCGCAGCTCGGTAAAAAGCTGGTATTCCAATGCCGTCACCCGGTCGCTGGCGGAGAGGATGTCGTGTTCTAAGTCCTTCAGCTCCTGGGTGATGTAGCGTTCGCCGTTCACCAGCGTCTGCTTGCGGATGTAGCTTTCCGGCACCTGATCCTTGAAGGAGTTGGACACCTCGATATAGTAGCCGAACACCTTGTTGTAGCCGATCTTCAGGGTGCGTATGCCGGTCTTTTCCTTTTCGGCGGCCTCCATGCGGACGATCACGTCCTTGCCGCCGTGGAGGATGCCGCGCAGGCGATCCACCTCCGGGTGGAAGCCGTCCCGGATAAACTCGCCCTCGCGGACGGAGAAGGGGGGCTCGTCCACCAGCGTCTGGCCGATGAGGGCGGCCAGATCGTTGAGATCGTCCAACTCTTCGTTCAACTGGTGCAGGCGGCCCTTTTCAAAGCAGGAGAGCTGGGCCTTGATCTGGGGCAGGCGCTCCATGGCGGTGCGGAGGGACACCAGATCCCGGCCGCCCGCCGTGCCGTATACGATGCGGCCCACCAGGCGCTCCATGTCGGAGATGCCCTGCAGGGTCAATATCAGCTCCTCACGCGCTACGGTGTGCTCCACCAGGGCCGACACGGCGGCGCTGCGCCGGTCGATCTCCGTGACGGACAGCAGGGGCCGCTCCAGCCACGAGCGCATCATGCGGCCGCCCATGGCGGTCTTCGTCTTGTCCAGTACCCACAGGAGGCTGCCCTTCTTCTCCTTGCCCCGGAGGGTCTCGGTCAGCTCCAGGTTGCGCCGGGCCGTCAGATCCAGCTCCATGAACTGGCCCCGGCGGTAGTATTCCAAATCGTCCACATGGGAGAGGTCGGTCTTTTGCGTCTCGTGCAGGTAGCTCAGCAGCGCGCCCAGCGCCAGGAACACCGCCGGGTTATCCCGGGGCAGGCGGTGCAGCGCGTCGTCGCCGAACTGGCGGCGGATCAGCCGCTCGGAGGGCTCCATCTGGAAGCGGCCGGAAGGCAGCTTCTCCAGATGGCAGTTCAGCTTGTCCTGAAGGAAGCCGTGGAGCGTCTCGTCGAAGAAGGCGGCGTCGTTGACCACCGCCTCGGCGGGGGAGAAGCGGCCCAGCTCGTTGATGAGCTGCTTCACCCGCTCGCCGCCGGAAAAGGCGGTGGCGTGGGCCTTGCCGGTGGTGATGTCGCAGGCGCACAGGGCGGCGTAATCGTCGTCCAGATAGATACCGGCGCAGAAGTTGGAGCGGCCCTCCTCCAGACAGGCGCTGTCGATGACGGTGCCGGGGGTCACCACGCGGATGATGTCCCGCTTCACCAGGCCCTTGGCCTGGGCGGGATCCTCCGTCTGCTCGCAGATGGCCACCTTATAGCCCTTGGCGATGAGCCGGGCGATGTAGGCGTCCGCCGCGTGGTAGGGCACGCCGCACATGGGCATCCGCTCCTCGGCTGGCTTGTCCTTGCTCTTGTCCCGGCTGGTCAGCGTCAGATCCAGCTCGCGGGATGCCGTTTTGGCATCCGCGCCGAACATCTCATAGAAGTCACCCAGACGGAAGAACAGGATGGCGTCCTGGTTCTGTTCCTTTATTTGCAGATATTGCTGCATCATGGGGGTCAGTTCTGCCATAGGGGGACTCCTTTCAAATTTATACCATCTCGCCGAACAGCGCCCATGTGTTGCTGTCGGTGATCTTTACGTCGTGATAGGTGCCGATGGCGGCCTTGTCGCCCACCAGATGCACCAGCCGTCCTCCGGCGGTGCGGGCGGTCAGGGGCCAGCGGCTGTCGTCGCTCTGGCCGTCGATGAGGCAGCGGAGGGTGCGGCCTACATACTGGGCGTGGATCTCCTCGGAGATCTTGTTCTGGGCGTCGCACAGCCGGTCGAACCACACCTGCTTTTCCGCACGGGGGACGGGGTCGTCCATTTTGGCGGCAGGGGTGCCGGGCCGGGGAGAGAAGATGAAGGTGAAGAGGGCGTCAAACCGCACCTGCTCCACCAGGGCCACGGTCTCCATGGCCTCGGCCTCCGTCTCGCCGGGGAAGCCGATGATCACGTCGCTGGTCAGCACCAGCTCCGGCATGACCTTCCGGGCGTAGGTGATGAGCTCCAGATACCGGGCCTTATCATAAGGCCGGTTCATGGCCCGCAGCACCCGGTCGCAGCCGGACTGCACCGGAAGGTGGAGCTGCTTGGCCACATGCTTACACCGGGCCATGGTGTCGAACAGCTTGAAGCTGGCGTCCTTGGGCTGGGAGGACATGAAGCGGATCAGATAGTCGCCGGGGATCTCGTCCAGCGCCGAGAGCAGATCGGCAAAGTCGTAGCCGGTGCCCAGGTCTTTTCCGTAGGAGTTGACGTTCTGGCCCAGCAGGGTGATCTCCTTGTACCCCTCGGCGGCAAGCTCTCGCACCTCGCGGATGATCTGCTCCGGGTCGCGGCTGCGCTCCCGGCCCCGGACATAGGGCACGATGCAGTAGGAGCAGAAGTTGTTGCAGCCGTACATGATGCTGACCCACGCGCGGGTGCGGCCCTCACGGACCACCGGCATACCCTCGGCAATGGAGCCGTGCTCGTCCTCCACGGAGAACACTCGGCCCCGGCGGGTATAGACCTGCCAGAGAAGCTCCGGGAACTTCCACAGGGCCTGGGGCCCGAATACCAGATCCACATGGCGGTAGGACTGGCGCACCTTTTCCGCCACCTCGGGCCGCTGGGCCATGCAGCCGCACAGGCAGATGATCTGCTCGGGGTTGGCCTTCTTGGTGTGGGTCAGGGCACCCAGATTGCCATAGACCCGCTTTTCCGCGTGGTCGCGGATGGCGCAGGTGTTCAGCACGATGATGTCCGCCTGGGTAGGCTCGGTGACGAATTCGCAGCCCATGGCCTCCAGCATGCCCATGATGTGCTGGCTGTCGGCCACGTTCTGCTGGCAGCCGAAGGTGTCCACCAGCGCGCGGACGGTCTTGCCGCGCTGCTGGTGCAGCTCTTTTATTTTTTCGGTGAATTCCCGCTGGCGGCTCATGTCCGCGTCAGTCAGGACGACGTTTTTTCGTTCCAAAGGTACCTCCTTCGCCCGGCACGGTGCACAGGGCGATTTTTAATCAAGATATTATACCACACTCCCCTTTGCAACACAAGAAAACCGGGCAAGAAAAATGGCGAAAATCTACGAGCAGCAGAAAAGACCGGCATCCTTCGGATACCGGTCTTTCACGTTTTTTACAGCACCTTGCTGAGGAAATCCTGCAGACGGGGATCCTGCGGGTGGTCGAACAGGTCGGCGGGAGCACCCTCCTCCAGGATCTTGCCGTCGGCCATGAACACCACACGGTCGGCCACCTCGCGGGCGAAGCCCATCTCGTGGGTCACCACTGCCATGGTCATGCCCTCCTTGGCCAGGTCCCGCATCAGATCCAGCACCTCGCCCACCATTTCGGGGTCAAGGGCGGAGGTAGGCTCGTCGAACAGCATGACCTCCGGATCCATGGCCAGGGCGCGGACGATGGCGATACGCTGCTTCTGTCCGCCGGAGAGCATGTTGGGATACTCGTCCGCCTTGTCGGCCAGACCGATACGCTCCAGCAGGGACTTGGCCTGTGCCTCCGCCTCGGCGGCGGTTTTCTTCTTCAGTGTGACGGGCGCCATGGTGATGTTCTGCAGCACCGTCTTGTGGGGGAACAGGTTGAAGTGCTGGAACACCATGCCCATCTTCTGGCGGTGGAGGTTGATATCCACGGATTTGTCCGCCAGATCCACGCCGTCAAAATAGATGGCGCCGGAGGTGGGCTGCTCCAACAGGTTCAGGCTGCGCAGCAGGGTGGATTTACCGCTGCCGGAGGGGCCGATGATGGCCACCACCTCGCCTTTTTTGATCTCCAGATTGCAGTCGTTCAGGGCATGGACGGAGCCGTGATTGTACTCCTTTACCAGATGCTGCACGGAAATAAGGACTTTACTGCTTGTCGCCACGACGCATTCTCCTTTCGATGGCCTCGATCGCCTTGGAGGCCGGGTAGTTGATGCAGAAATAGACCAACGCGGCCAGTACATAGGGGGCCAGCGTGATATACGAGTTGCCGGAGACGGTCTGTGCGGTGTACATGATCTCCGCCATGCCCAGCACGGAGCAGATGGAGGATTCCTTCACCATGGTGACCACCTCGTTGGCCAGGGCGGGCAGCACGTTCTTGATGGCCTGGGGCAGCACCACCAGGCGCATGGACTGCCAGCCGGACAGGCCCAGGGAGCGGGCGGCCTCGGTCTGGCCCTTATCCACCGCCAGAATACCGGCACGGAAGATCTCGGCCACATAGGCGGAGCTGTTCAGGGCCAGGGCCACCACGCCGGGGATAAAGCGGTTGATGGCGATGAAGCCGAACAGCAGCGTGCGGGGCAGCGTGATGTAGTGGAACAGTCCGAAGTAGATGATGGACAGCTGCACCAGCATGGGGGTAGAGCGGAACACCGCGATGTACGCGCCGGCAAACCATTTGATGGGCTTGACCTTGCTGAGGCGCATCATGGCCAGCAGCAGAGCGGGGATCACTGCCAGCAGCACGGAGACCACGGCCAGCAGCAGCGTATATTCAAAGCCTCGGACAAAGGCGGAGCCATACTTGGGCAGGAACGAGAAATTGAAGAAGTTTGTGTTGTCCATATTCACAAACAGATCATTCCACGACATAGACGAAGCATCCTTTCACATGTTCTGGGGCCTAAAGCGCACGCAAGCGTGCAAAGCCGAGGCTCTGCACGTTTGCGGTAAGATCACGGGGTTTATCAGCCGACGTAGCTCAGGCCCACGTTGCCGTCCAGCACCAGCAGGTCGATGGTGCCGTTCTTCAGCTCGGTGACCAGGGTGGGGACCAGGGACTCCAGCACCATGCCGTTGGCAGCCTCGGGGAACATATCGGCGGCGGCCATGGCCTTGGTGGTGTTCTTCTGGGCGCCGATGATGACGGAAGCCTGGTTGATATCGTCCACGGTCTTGTACTTGTCAGCGTCGGAAGCCTTCACCAGAATGACGGGAGGCAGGTCGGTGTAGTAGGGATCGGAGAAGTCGCAGGCCAGAGCACGCTCTTCGGTGTACTCGCAGGCGGCCAGCACCATGTCGAAGTCGCCGTTGCTCAGAGAGGTGACCAGGTTATCGAAGTTCATGGACTCGATCTGCAGCTCCATGCCCATGGAGTCGGCAATGTACTTGGCGACCTCCACGTCGATGCCGGCATACTCGGTCATAGCGGCGTCGGCAAAGAACTCATAGGGAGGATAGTCGGGGCTGGTGCCCAGCACCAGGACGGGCTTGTCGCTGGAAGCGGCGGCGTCATCGGCGGGAGCCAGGTCGGAGGCCACAGCGTCGGGGGTGTAGGTCTCCTGCGAGGCGACCTTGTTCTCGATCTCCTTGATCAGGGCGCCGTCGTTGGCGGTCAGCTCAGCGATGGCCTTGTTGATGC
>UMHM01100284.1_pt1 | contig 36301 bp, 32 predicted proteins | sample 1965501 | NCBI WGS metagenome assembly UMHM01 (sample SAMEA4836095, study PRJEB28245) | human gut metagenome | biome: gut microbiome; material: fecal sample | place: Denmark | collected 2008
GATCTCCTCGGCTGCCACCGCCTTCATCCACTCTACGGCCCGTTCGTATCGGTCCTTCCGCATAGGCGACAGCTTCTGCGGGTTGTGTATGCAAAAAATGTGATAGACCGCGATGTCGATGACCATCATCAATACCAATTGGTTCCTTTCCTCCCCGGTGGCGGAGAAGATTCTGTCGCAGTCATAGCGTTTCGACAGGTAGCACCGCATTTCGGCGATAGCCCTGTCCTCGCATATTTCGATGACGGGTTCGTCCTCCCGTACGAGGGCATCCAGAATGTCGCGGTGGATACTCGCGTCATAGTCCCTCAATTCGACAAATTGACTCATAGGTATAGGGGTTAAAGGGTTATAATCTTCGTTTGTTCCGTCTCCGCAACTCTCTCCGGGTCTTGACCACCGGCGGTTCCGCCCGATGCATGATCTCGTCGATGACGCGGTTGCCTCCCTCCACGGCGTCGGGGCCGTCCGCTGGATAGCGCAGGGAGAGAGTGAACAGCTTGAACTGATCTTCCAGTTCTTTCATGTGCGGATTGTCCTTCTCCGCCTCGTTGAGAATCAGGTTCCCCTCCCGGTTCAAGGGTTCGAGGTTGGCCTCTATCCGGGTTCCCTTGTCGGTTTTCTTCTTCTCGTCCCCCCGGATATAAAGCGATATTTTCTGCTCTTTCCGGACTTTGGCCACAAGCGGTTTGAACACCTGCTGAAAGAAAGGGTCTTGCAGTTTGTTGTTCTCCATGTAGCAATACACGGTGGCTTTTCCGCCGACGAACTCCAACAGTTTGACATACCAACCGATGAATTCGGCATTCAGGGCTTGGGAGAGAAAGGTCTTGATGACATAAAGCCGTCCCCCGAGTTTGCCGAGCAGCGAGACCGTTTTGAAGGACTTGCCTTTCTTTCCCTTGCTCTCGCCCGGCGCCGGATCACCGTATGCGACCAAAAATTTAAATTTCGATAAGGGTGGAACCTTGCCGTAGGCGATGGTCTCGAATACCTCCCCGACGGAAATCGGGTTATTGAAGTATTCTCCCTGCGCCGCTTTGGTGGATATTTTGGACAGCGTGCGGTCGATAAACTCTTCCGTGTTCTTCTCCGGCCAAGTGGAGCGGCCGTTCCTGTCTCGAATGTTCACGATGTCCCAGTGGTCGGCCATGTCCCCGGCCCGTACCACGCAGCAATCTTTGGCGATGATGTTTCCGCAAAAGATGACAAGCGTCGGTTCCGAGATGGATCGCGTCGGATACAGGGCGTTTTCCCACCAGTCCCACCGCTTCTGTATCGTGTCCGGGTTCTTGGTGTCCTCGTCCGTGTCGAAGTCGTCCACGAGCAGCACGTCCGGGCGAATGGCCTCGTTGCGCGAACCCCGGGGCGACTGTCCCGCGCCGATTGCACGGAACGCCACGCCTCCTTTGGTGACGAACTCGTCCTCCGTCCATGAGCCGGGCGTCTCCTGTTTTCCGTAATAGGCCTGTATGCGGCCGTTGGCCTCCAAATTGGCCCGGTAAGGAGCCAGCAGCCGTACGGCGTTGTCCTTGCTGTTGGAGGTCATGATGACGTTCTTCTTCCGCCCGGTGAGCGTGACGAACAGGACGACGAACATGGAGACGGTAGACTTGGCCAGCTCCCGGCTCCACGAAAGCACCTCGAACCATTCGTCGTGTGCGATGATGCGCTGTATGGCCCGTTTCTGGAAATCGGCGAACTCATACTTGGCATAGTTCGGAAAGAAGAACTTGATCCACTCCACCGGATGCCTTTCGAGATACCGGCGGTGTTTCTCCCGGTCGGCGGCGGACATGGAACGGTCCACCGGCGTGGCCCTATCGATGTCCTCCTTAAACTTCTCCCAGTCGAGGAGGGCTGTTCTGTCGATCTGTTTCATGAGCCTCCCGTTTATAGTTTGTCCTTGATATAAGCGTCCGCCAGTCTTGTCAGTTCTTTGGCCTTGTCGAGGTCGAGGGGCCGCAGCCACTCGATGAAGGAGGTGAGCACGCTGATGATATCGGCTATTCCGGTTTCCTGTTCCATGTTCCGAATGGCGGCCGACAGCTTGCCGAGAATGTCGGCTTCTTTGGAATTTGGGAACCGTTCCCCCTCCGCCCGTGCCGAGATGGCCCGGTTGATTTCCGCCACCTGACGGTACAGGTTGGCCACCTGTTCCTGCCGGGTGAGTGTCAGCCCGGCTTTCTGTTCCTCCCATTTCCCGGCACGCACCCAGTTGGACACCGTCACGCGGGACACTCCCACACGCTCCGCGATTTCCTGTTGCGTGAGATTCTCCCGCAGGTATAAAGTCTTGGCCCATTCCTTCTTTTGGGCGTTCGTCAAATCTGCCATAGTGCTTTAATTCTTGTGATTCAACTGCAAAAATGCCCTAAAAATCCCGCGAAATAAAAATCGTTCCGCATGATGAGACTTTACAAAACCACCATGACGTCATACCGTTACACGGTAAAAATGCAATTTTCATACGCTGTTGATTTGTCGCATTTTTGCGATGTGAACCCAGCGTGATTATGTGCTAAAACCAGACAGATATGAGCAGATTTTTCAACATACAGACCGATGCGGAGGGAGTGTGCACCATCTTCCTATACGGTGACATCGGAGACTATTACGAAGTACAGAGCGGACGGGTGGCCCGGGAACTGTTGGAAGCCGAAAAGGCGGGGAGCCGGATCCATGTCCGCATCAACAGCAACGGCGGCGATGTGTATTGCGGCATCGCCATCTACAACGCCATCAAAAACAGCAAAGCGGACGTACACATCTATGTGGACGGTATCGCGGCCAGCATGGCCAGCGTGATCGCCCTGTGCGGAAAACCGGTAGAGATGAGCAAGTATGCGAGGCTGATGCTGCACAGCGTGAGCGGAGGCTGCTATGGCAATAAAAAGGAGATGCAGAAGTGCATCGAAGAGATAGAGAGCCTCGAAGATAGTCTCGGGGACATTTACGCCGCCCGTCTCGGCATGACGAAGGAGGAGGTCAAGGCTACGTTTTTTGACGGCGAGGACCATTGGCTGACGGCAGACGATGCGCTCCGCCTCGGCTTTATCGACGGCATCTATGACGCAGAACCGGTTCCGGCGGGCAGTACCCCGGAACAGATATATACTTTATTCAACAACCGGCTCACGGAGCCACAAAACAAAAGCAAGATGAACTTGGAGGAAATTCGGAAACACCCCTCGTTTGCCAATTGCAAGAGCGAGGAGGAAGTAATCGCGCAGGCTCAGGCCTACGCAAGGGAAGCGGGCCGTGTCGCCGGTCTGGAAAATGAGAACAACGACCTGAAAACCCGGCTGAAAGAGTTTGAGGACAAGGCGGCCGCCGATGAAGAAGCCGCACGCAAGGCATTGCTTGACGCTGCGGAGGCAGACGGGCGCATCAACGCCGAAATGCGTCCTGTATATGAGAATATCCTGAAATCCAACCCGGAGGAAGGAGAAAAGGCGTTAAAGGCGCTTGCCCCGAAACGCAAGGTCATGGAGGACCTGAAAGTGGACCCGGGAGACGAGAGCCCGTGGAGCAAGCGAATGAAGGAAATCAACAACAAACTTAATAAACAATAACGATGGCGATAGTAGTAAAAAACACCAATTACAACGGCGAGGTGCTGGAGCAGCTGCTGACCCTCGCCGCCACCGGCAACGAAATCGTGGAGAAAGGCCTGATTATGGTCATTCCCGGTGTGGAGAAGAAAATCAGCCTGCCCCGTCTGAAAAGCGGGAAGATGCTCCAAAAACGCAAGGAAAATCCCGGTGTGGAAGATTCGAAGGGCAATTTCAATTATGACGAAAAAAGCCTCGATCCGAAGGATTTCATGGCCTTCACCGTGTTCAATCCCCGTGCCTTCGAGCAAATCTGGCGCAAGTGGCAGCCGAAAGGCAACCTCGTGTTCGCAGAGCTACCACCCGAAGCCCAGAATGCGCTGTTGGCCGAACTGGCCAAACAGGTACAGTTCGAATTAGGTGACCATTACATCAACGGCGAATACGGAGACGATGATGACCATCTGTTTAACGGTATCCTCACCCAAATGGCCAAAGATACGGAACTCATCATCGTGGACAGCGAGGAAACAACCATGCTCGGCAAGTTGAAAGCCGTTCGGAGCGCTATCCCCAAAGCAATCCGTAACAACCCGAACCTGCGTATCATCATGAGTATCGATGATTTCGACAAGTACGATGACGAGTTGACGGAACGAGAGGCCAAAAACGCCAGCGAGACGGACGTCAATGCCAGACGTTACAAGGGTATCGCCATCGAGACTTTGGCTGCATGGCCCGACGATCTGATCGTGGCCACGTTGTGTTCGATGGGCGCAGACGGAAACCTGTTCGCCGCCGTCAATCTGCAAGACGATGAGAATGTCATTCAGATAGACAAGATTTCCAATGCCAGCGAGTTGTACTTCTTCAAGATGCTGATGAAGGCTGATACCAATATCGCTTTCGGGGAGGAGACCGTGGTTTTGGACAGCCGCAAAAGTCCCGTATTTCAGCCGACTGCAAAAACCATTTCTGCCGACCCGACCACGGTGGCTATTCCGGCAGAGGGTGGCAGCAAGGAAGTGACCGTAACAGCCAGCGGTGAATACACCGTAGACGCCGCTCCGGCCGGTTTTGAGGTAGAGGAAACCGAAACCGGTGTGACCATTTCGGCAGAGGCCAATGACACGGGCAATGCGAAAAGTGGGACTCTGACCATTACCCTGAATGCCGACAACTCGAAAACCGCTAAGATAACCATCTCGCAAGCCAAACAAGGAGCATAAGTCATGGGAAAGTTGAAATATCTGGTCCTGCATTGCACCGCCACCCCCGAAGGGCGTGAGGTGACGGCTGACGAGATCCGTCGCTGGCACACCTCCGCACCCCCTGTCGGGCGGGGCTGGAAGCAGGTAGGATACACCGATATGATACACCTCGACGGCCGTGTGGAGAGGCTGGTGGACAACAACGAGGATGCGCAGGTCGATTCATGGGAGATTACCAACGGGGCAAAAGGGTACAACACGACAGCTCGGCACGTTGTGTACGTGGGCGGTGTCGCCGCCGACGGCAAGACCCCCGTGGACACCCGCACCCTCGCACAGCGGAAAGCGATGGAAACCTACGTAAAGGATTTTCATCGTCGCTTCCCCGACGTGGAGATTGTCGGCCACAACCAGCTGGCGGCGAAAGCCTGCCCCTCGTTCAACGTGCAGACTTGGTTGAAATCAATAGGAATAAACCCATAAAAAGAAGAATGAAATGAAAAAGTTGATTTGTTTTTTCATGCTGATACTCGTGTTTGTATCAGCCGCATTTGCCCAAACGGGCGATGTATCCACCGGTACAGATTATGACAGCATGATCGCCACTTTTGCCGGATTTGCCGGTTGTGTGGTATTGCTGACGGAAGGTATCAAAGCCCTGTTTCCCAAGATGAACGGACTGCTTACCCAGCTTGTCAGTTGGTGTGTCGGTATGGCGGCCGCCATGTTGCTATGGTGGCTTGATGCCGGATTCGTATCGGACGTCCAATGGTATATCGCCCTGCTTTACGGTTTAGGAGCCTCCTTCGTGGCGAACGGGATTGCGGACACGGGACTGGTTCAATGGCTTATCGGCCTTATCGCTAAAAAGTCGGGAAGCAAGTCATAAACAGGTAGTCCTATGGAGCTCAGTGAATTTTTGAACATCGCACTGGGTGGCGGTTTGCTGGCAACCATTATCGGCCTGTTGACCTTAAAGTCTACCGTCCGCAAGGCCGGTTCCGAAGCTGAAATGGCGAAAGCGGAGGCCGAGGCGGTGCGAATAGACAACGCTGAGCACGCCACCCGCATATTGATGGAGAACATCGTAAAACCTTTGAAAGATGAGTTTAACGAGACAAAGAAAGAGTTGGCACGTAACACGCGTGAGATGGCTCGCCTTCGCAAAGCCATCGATACCGCTAACAGTTGCAAACATCGCGATACTTGTCCTGTGCTTAACCGCCTGCACGAGCACCCGAAAGGCAACGCAGGAGAAGATCCGGGAGGAACTGACCCGGTCGGACAGTTCGACCAGCGAAGTCCTCCGGATACGGACGGAAACGGTCCCGGGGTCGGAGATTAGGCTGGTCATACCGGCGGACAGCCTGATGAAACTACCTCCGACGGCATCGTACGGCGGACGGAGCGGCCGGACGAATGTGGCGGTTAACCGCAAGGGAGATACGATTATTGTGCATGCCTCTTGCGACAGCCTGCAGCGACAGTGTGAGTATTACGAGAAATCCTCCTCGGTATGGCGCGAGCGCTATGAAGGCATGGCCGACCTATACGAAGCGGAATTAAAACAGCGTTCGAACCCCGTTAAAACCTTTTTCACAGGGCTCGTCGCCGGGATAGCGATAACGATATTAGGAATGATAATCATCAAAAACAAATTGAAGAATGGCAACTAAGAAATTCATATACGGCATAGCCGTCGTAAAGTTTAATCAAAAGGAAATCGGCTACATCGAAAAAGGCAGTTGGAACTGGGGCGGCACAAAGGCCGAGAGTACGGACATCGAGGCCGAGCAGGTCCCCGATGCCCCGGTACTGACGCTGGCCAACAAGAACGCGACCATCGCGCCGACGTTCAACCTCATTCAGCTGGATTACGAGAATATACAAGCCGTACTGGGCGGCACGCTGGTAGGAACCTCCGGGTCGTACACCGGCTGGAAAGCTCCCACCGACTTGGTAGAACTTCGCGGCCCGTGGGAAATCAAGTTCGTCTCAGGTCAGACGATGAAGATCCCCAACGGTACTATCATGGCCAACTTGGGCGGCAAGCTGACGCTGACCGAGGTTTCCAAGATAGAGTGCCAGCTGAAAGTGAACAAGCCGGAGGAAGCGGACACCGCTCCTTACGAAATCAACGACACCCCATCGGAGTAACGTATGGACGAGAAAGTTGCACGCCTCATACAGCGCGAGGGGGCGGCCGCCCTGTTGGACCGGGGCGTGTCCGTCCCCTTGAAGGATATCCGCCTTCCGTTCCGCAAGCCCCTGCGCCTGCGGGTCGTCATGCGCCGCCCCCGGCTGGGCGGGCTTATTCGCTTGGCCCGGGTGTACCTCTCGTTAGGGGTGACGGCGGAACAGATGAACAAGTTTACGAAGGAGGAGGAAATGGCCTTTTTGGCGACCCACGGCAAACAGGTGAGCCGCATGGTGGCCTATACCCTGTGCCGCGGCTGGATCAGCCGCCGTCTGCTGGTCGGGACAACGGCATGGCTGGTTCGCAACTGGATAGACACCGAGTATGTCTCGGCCGCCATGCGCAGCTTCGTGTTCCTGTTGGGCACCGACCCTTTTACGAGTATTATCAGATCAGCCGAGAGGACGAACCCGATGAAGCTGAGACTGAGCCAAAGAAACAAGGGGAGTTAAAGACGGTATTCGAGCCTTCCCATAGCCCCTTCGGATTTATCTGGCAAGTGGCCGATGCCACTGGCTGGAAGGTAAAGTACATACTGGAAGGTGTGAACTTCCAGACCTTGATTATGATGCTGGCAGACGCGCCCCGCTATATCCGAAAGAAACAAGAGGAGAAGAGCGCGGAGGACGAGGCCGCCGACATCGTGGGATTTTTCCAAAGCAATTTGAAGAGATAACATGGCAATGAAACCGGTAGAAGTAGAGATATTGATGAAGGACCGCCTGTCGGGGGCTCTCGACAAGGCCGGCCGCAAGGTGGACGAGCTGAAAGGCAAGGCGACCGCCGCATCGTCGGAAATGGACAGTCAAGCCCAAAGGTTGCGTACCGCCATAGCCGGGCTCACGGAGCAAATGGAAGAATTGCGCAGGGTCGGACAAAACGCCTCTCCGAACCTCGACCAGAGTGAAAACATGGCCGGTATCGAAGCGCTCGAAAAGCAAATCGCCGAATTGGAATCCCGGTTAAAACAGTTGGATGCGACCGCAGAGGCCACACAGACAGTCCCCCCGGAACTGCCCGCCGCCAAGCAGCAATTCAACGGCCTGCACATGAGTATCCAACAGATGGCCCGGGAAATGCCCTCTCTGGCTATGGGTCCCCAGATGTTTTTCCTCGCCATCTCCAACAACCTGCCCATTTTCGCGGACGAGGTGAAAAGAGCGCGGGTCGAATACGACAACTTGGTGAAATCCGGGCAAAAGGGCGTGCCGGTATGGAAACAAATACTTTCCTCTTTATTTTCTTGGCAAACCGCCCTGACGACAGGCATCATGCTGCTGGTCATGTACGGCGACGAAATCATAGAGTGGACCAAAAACCTGTTCAGCTCCAAAGACGGAGTCGACGCCTTGAAAAAAGCCCTGCAGGAGAAAAACGAGGTGGAGAAAGAAGGACATGCCGTCTCTATCCGCACCCGTGCCGAGCTGGACAACACCCTCCGCGAGTTGAGAGACTTTATCGGCACGAAAGAGCAGGAGAAGAACAAGGTCGACGAGTTGAACAGGAAATACGGCGACACGTTCGGCACTTACAAGTCCCTGACCGAGTGGTATGACACACTCATACAAAAAGGGAATGCCTATGTCGAGTCCCTGTTCATGCAGGCAAAGGCTCAGTCCTATATTAAAAAAGCCATAGAAGCCGACGAGAAAGCGAACGAAATCCGCAGCAAGGGCAAGGAAGAGTACCGCCCGTTCTGGGGCGCCGGCGGAAAGCTCAACATGTTTTTTGGCGGGGACAACATCGGCCAATATGGAAGCGATCCGGCAGAGACAGCCTTTAACAAAGCCCTGCAAGAGGAGGAAAATAAAAAACAACATTACCTGAATGAGGTCGAATGGTTTCAGAAAGAGGCAACCAGAATCTTCAAGGAAGCGGGACTCTCCGATTATCGGACCATCGAGACTGATGACGACACCGCCAAGACAGAGGCGGAAAAGCGGAAGCAGACCCGGCAGAAACTGAATGACGAGTTGCTTGCTCTGGAACAACAGAACCAACAGGATTGGCTCGACTTGCAGGAGGAGGGCACGCGGAAGAAACTGGCCCGGATAGACGCCGACTATGACCGGCAGAAAACCGAGATCGAAAAGAAGGCGCGGGAACTGGCCGAGCTGAACCGAAAGGCGGGCGTCACCGACACCAACGCCGCCGGGCTGACCGATAGGCAGCAGGAGGAAATTGACCGAGCTAATACCCTTGCCGAAGATACACGGAAAAAAGAGGTCACGGCGGTTTACCGGGAAGAGGCTGTCGCCATGCGCGACTACTTAAAGGAGTACGGCTCTTACCAGCAGCAGAAGCTGGCCATCGCCGAGGAGTATGCCGAGAAAATACGACGGGCACAATCGGAAGGCGAACGGCTCTCGCTCGAAAAAGAGCGGGACTCGGCCGTCAACCGGCTGGAACTGTCGGCGATCCGGCAGCAAATCGACTGGGGAAACGTATTCGGCAATTTCGGGGTGATGTTCCGCGAACAGGTGCAGCCGACCATCGACCGGCTGAAAACGATCGCCCGAAGCCCGGAGTTCCAAACCTCCGCCGACGTCGACGAAATGGAAGCCCTGTATGGCTTGATTTCCAGCCTGCAACAGTCGGAGACGATGTGGAACGGGGAGATTTTCCGGCAAATCAACGACGACCTCGTCTCTTATCAAAACGCCATGCGGGGCTACATGGCCGCGCAGCAGCGGGAAATCGAGGCGACCGAAGAGCTGGCCCGTGCCAAGCAAACGCTGAAAGAAGCGGAAGGAAGCGGTGATGCCCGCAGCATAGAGGCGGCCGAGCTCTACGTGGGAGAGGCCGCGAAGAATCTGGACAAGGCATCGCGGGACGTGCAGATGTTCGGGACGCAGGTGCAGAGCACCACTACCAGCCTCCGGGAGTCCTCGGAACAGGCAGCCGGCATGTTCCGCAACCTAGAATCGGGGCTGAGAAACCTTTCGTCGGGGAACCTGAAAGGCATAGGACAAGGCGTCATGCAACTCGACAAGCTGTTTAACGGCGGCAAGCTGACCGAAAAACTCGGCGGCTCCCTCGCGGAAGGATTCGAGAAAATCTTCGGGGACAGCAGCGTCACCCAAACCCTTGCGGAAGGCTTGGGCAATTCGGGGTTGGCCGGCTCCATCATCTCCGCCATACTCTCCATCTTGGACGAATTGGCGACGGAGGGTATCGGGGGTATCGTCGCGGGGTTGACAGACACCGTGCTCGGCGCCGTCAGCGGCATTATCGACAATATCTTTTCGTTGGAGCTTTTTCAGCAAATCGGCGAGTCCCTGTTGAAAGGAGCGGCCAATATCCTCGACGCTCTATCGTTCGGGGGGTTGGGCAAACTGGTGGGGAACGGGGACAGCGACCCCCGTTTGGAAGAAGACATGGAGCGCCTGAGCTTGACGAACGAAGCTCTGATAGCCGCCATCGAGTCGTTGACCGAGGAGATAAAGGGTACTTCCGGCCAACAAGCCACGGAACTCTATGAAAAGCAGATGGCCCGTCTGAACGAAACGGAGGCTAATACGCGGGAACAAATGCGGCGGAGCGCCTCCGCTTACAGCAACGGGCTTTGGGGAATCGGCGGCAAAAAGTCCTCCAACAAAAAAATAGACGATGCCATGAGCGGTAACGACTGGCAGCGTATCAGCGAGGTAGTCGGAAGGACGATCGGCGAGGCCGCCGATTTCTGGAACCTGTCGAGCGAGGAGATGGCGAAGGTCGCCCGGGAAGCGCCCGACCTTTATGCGAAAATCAAGGACTATGCCGATGCGGGCTACAAGGATGCCGCCCGGTATATGGACGACTATATCGCTTTCGCCGAGCAGCGGAAAGAATTGGAACAGGCCTATTACGAGAGTATCACGCAGGTCTCCTTCGACAGCGTGTATGACAGCTTTATCGACATGCTGATGGACATGTCGTCGGACTGGGAGGATTTTTCCGACGACATGAGCGAGTATCTGATGCGCGCCCTGTTGAAGACCAAGCTGGACGAATGGCTCAAAACGGATATGGAGGATTGGTACGCCACCTTCGGAAGGGCCATGTCCAATGGAGAGCTGACCGACGAGGAAATCGAGGACTTGAACAAACAGTGGGAGGAACTTGTGAAAAAAGGCCTCCATATCCGCGACAGCATATCGGAGGCTACCGGCTATACCGGGGACGACGGCGGAACGACACAGAGCGGGAAACCGGGCGGGTTCGCCGCCATGAGCCAAGAACAGGGCACTAAGCTCGAAGGGCTCTTTGTCTCCGGCCAGATGCACTGGGCCAGCATCGACGAGCGAATGCAGGACGTGAGCGAGCAGATGGGCGCAGCCGTGGACCACCTGCGGCGTATCGAGGAGAACACCGGCGCCAGCGCCAAGCATTTGGGCGAGATTAAGGACGAAATAAAAAAAATTGTACGCGACGGCTTGAAGATGAAATGACGACAACCTATTAAAATCAACGAGATATGGCAATGGATGCGATATTGGGCAGGAAAGCGCTCGTCAACGGTACGGACATCTGGACGGAGTACGGCGTGTTTCTGGCCGAGAAAAGGCGGGGCGACCGCAACAACTTGAAGGCGATCCTGTCGCCGGCCAAGACGAAAACCCATGTGGCCGTGGATATACGCGAGGAGAACGGCGAGAAGTACTCGGCCGCGCTCGACGTGAAGAATCAGGCCCGGGACGTGAAGCTCTGTTTCGCCCTCTATGCCGACACCCGGGAGAAATGGCTGGCTCAATACAAGGCCTTCATCACCCTGTTGAAGCAGGGCGACGACGGGTGGCTCGACATCGAATTTCCCGACCTCGACATGACCCTTCGCGTTTTCTACAAGGAGGCGAGCGACTACGAGCCGCTCACTTACCTCTGGCGGGAAGGCAAGCAGGCGAGCCGCTTCTACGTCACTTTTCGGGAGCCGAACCCGACGATTTAAATGACGATTGAACAGTATTAAAACGACCTTAAAACAAGAGTAAGATGATCACGATATACGGCAGCGACGGCATGGCGAAGACACAGGTTCCCTGCGACGACAACTCGACGCAGGAGATGGAGTTGCAGGGCGACAACGCGCTCAGCCTGTCGTTCACGCTCTACGAACACGTGGCGCTCGAAGTCAACGACTATGCCGAGTTTATGGGCAGGAAGTACTGGCTCATGGAACGGTATCACCCCGAGCAGGTGTCGACGGTCGAATGGAAGTACGATATCAAGCTCTACGGCATCGAGAGTCTGGTGAAGCGCTTCCTTGTTATCAACGACACGGACGGGGACGACGAGCCGGTCTTTACCTTGACCGCTCCGCCGAGGGACCATGTCGCCCTGATCGTGAGAAGTATCAACAACGGCATGGGTAGCGGCGACTGGAAGGTGGGCACGGTGGAGGGCGCCGACAACATCGTCATCGACTATTTCGGAAAATATTGCGACGAGGCGCTCAAAGAGGTGGCCGAGAAGGTCGGACACCGCGCCGAATGGTGGGTCGAGGGGCAGACCGTCAATATCTGCCGCTGCGAGCAGGGCGAGGAGGTGACGCTGGCCTACGGCAAGGGGCTGCTCTCGCTGAGCGGCGACATGGCCGACAACGCCAAGTTCTACACCCGGCTCTACCCGGTGGGCAGTTCCCGCAACATCGACCCGGAGAAATACGGCCACACCCGGCTGCAACTGCCCGGCGGCGTGAAACACGTCGATGTGAACGTCGACAAGTACGGCGTATGGCATCACTACGAAGCCGAGGCTTTCGCCGGCATTTACCCCAAGCGTATCGGCACGGTGAGCTCGGTGCGGAAGGAAGAGACGAAGGACGAGGAGGGCAACCCCTTTACAATCTGGTATTTCAAGGACGAAAGCCTCGATTTCGACCCGAACGATTATGAGCTGGCCCGGCAAGTCAAACGGGTATCCTTTCAGGAAGGTTCGGAACTGGCCGGGCTCGGAGAAGAAACCGACGACACCTATTACTTCGAGGTCAACTACGACAGTGAGACCCGGGAGTTCGAGATCATCACCATCTGGCCCTATGACGACGACACGCAGCTTCCCAACGACACCTTGTCGCCCCAAGCAGGCGACAAGTATATCCTTTGGAATATCCGCATGCCGGACGAATACTATCCGCTGGCCGAGCAGGAATTCAAGGAGGCGGTCGACAAATACAACGAGGAGAATGCCGTCGATGTGAGCCGTTACAAGGCGCCGACCGACCATGTATATATCGAAGAGCACGCCATCGACCTCTATGTGGGGAGACGGGTGAGGCTCGAAAGTGCCAAATATTTTCCGGAGACGGGCTATCGCAGCAGCCGAATCACCAAGATTACCCGCAAGGTCAACCTCCCTTCGCAGGTCGACCTCGAAATCAGCGACGCCACGAGCACCGGCGCGATGACGACCATCAACGACAACATCACCGCCGTGGAGAACTATGTGCTGGAGGCCACGTCGGGCTCTTTCCCCGACCTGATCCGGAGCTGGGACAACACCCTGCCCACCGACAACAACGTGTTCAGCGCGCGGCGTACCCTCAAAGAGGCACTCAGCCGCCTGCGCCCTGACACGGCGCAGGAGAAAATCACCTTCGCGAAAGGGCTGGACATCGGAGTTTACTCCTCGCTCGTAAGCGGCGGAACGTTCAGAACCGATGAACAGGGCAACACCTATATCGAGGCGGACAACATCTTTATCCGCAAAAAGGCGACGATACAGGAGACGCAGGTCAACCGCGTCACCCATATCGCCGGGGAGTATATCGTCAGCTCCGCCTCCTTCGGCAATCTTTTCCGGGTAGAGGAGTTCGAAACGTATTACCGCTGCTATGCGGACGACGGGACTGTCGCCCCCGAAAACGACTTCATCGTGGGAGATATGGCCATCTGCCGGGCGGTCGACCGGATGGAGACCTTGAAGCCCCGCTACTACTGGCGCAAGGTGGTCGGGGTCGGCGACAACTACGTCGACCTCTCCAAGACGGATGCCGATACCGGCTCGGATATCCCCGTAGCCGGGGACGCCCTTATCCAGCTCGGCTACGATCCGGTGGTGGGCGGCAGCGAGGAGCCCGGGCGACAGAACGCCGTCATCATCTCGTCCGTCGCCATCGACTCCCCCAGCATCAAGCTGTTGCAGGGTATCGGCTCTTACACCTTACAGGGCAAGGAGGTCATCAGTCAGGGATTCGACAAGAGCACCGCCCGGGCTTTCCTCAAAGTCCTCGGCGACTTTGCCGTCGGTGTCCCCGAACAAAACACCTATCTGGTCTACGACTCGGTGAATAAGGTGCTACGAATTAAGGGCAAATTCATTACCGAGCACTACGACGACCTCGACAAGGCCCTCGAAGAGCGCGAATACCTCAAAGAAGCCTTCCGTAACGACACCGCCATCGACGGGGGTGTCATCGCCACGAGTCTCGTGCAGCTCGGCTATCGCACTCCCGAAGGCGAGTATGTCGTCATGAGCGGGGTGAGCGGTCTCGACCGGGGAGCCGGCAGTATCTCCTACTGGGCGGGCGGAGAACCCGTGGACCGCTTTACCTATGACGAGGAATCCGGGAAATACGTCGAAAAGGAGGGCCTTGCCGGCAACGAGGCCACGGCCCTGATCCGCATGGACGGCACGGGCTATCTGGCCGCCGGCAATATCCGGTGGGACAAGAAAGGGAAAATCGACACCAACCTCGGGGCATTCTACTTCGGCGACAAACTCATCGACGCCTATCTCAACATCTTTCAGCTTAATGAAGATTCGGAGACCGGGAAACTGCTCGATGTCACGCCCCTCGTGCCCATGACCGACATCGATGTCAACCATAGCGTTACCATCGGCGGGGCGACGCTGGTATGGGACGCCGCCAATAAGGCCATTAAAGTGTACGACTCGAAAAATGGGGAACCGATAAGCCTCTATACCACCGGGAGCCTCTCGGCTCTCGGTCTCGGCAGCCTCGAAGGGGGCGGCGGTGGCGGAGGAGGGCTCATCAAGCTCGTTCATGGGTTCGACGATCTGGGCGGCGCATTCGACAACGCCACCCTTACCGATACCTTCAACGCCTACACCATCAACGAGATTTGGAAACTCGCCAACGCCGGCGCATCTACGATAGGTACAGGCAATGTGGTGACGGCCGTCAGCAAGACAGCCCTCGGTATCGTTGTCACCAAAGGCATCACCCTGTACGATTGGGTGCAGCAGCCGAACAAGCCAACTTATTCGCTCTCGGAGATAAACAACGTGAGCGGTACATATACGGGGCTGACAGTTGGACGTGCGGTCGAATCGGACAATGCGAAAAAGTTGAACGGACTTGACAACGGGGCTTTCCTGTATAAGAGGGGCGGCATGTATGAGACAGCCACCGGAAACGGGTGGTTGATTCGCACGAAAGTCGAAGAGGCCGAGGCGGCTATGTTGACGTTGCATCTGATCGGAAATGGATATTATAGCCGACGAATTATCAATACGATCGTACAGGCGTATAATTATGCCCCGAACGATGTCGAGTTTACGGCTACGGCCGGTACGCATTTCGGTGACGATTTGGGTGACGTGAAGGTGTTCTTGTACGGGGGACACGTGTGCTTTTGGGTTTCGGCCAAGACAGATTACCAGACCTGCTCCATATTCGTCTATAACACATACGGGGCATTGAACGGGACTTGCGAGAACTGTGTGGATAGCATATCGTTGTCTCCCATGCCGGCAGTCGGCGTGAGCAAGCTGACCGTGGTGACCCCGTCTGTCGCCTTGACGGATAACGATTCCATCGCCGCCGACAGGCTTAAAAATATCCGGACGATTTGGGGAAATCCGTTTGACGGATCGAACGATGTGTCCGGAAGTCTGTCGGGAGTCCGGGATATAACGATGGAGGGAGACATCGATGGAGCGAATGTAATCAGGGCTACGAGTATAAACCTTTCGACCGGGAGTAAGTCTGTCTCCATCTCCGCCGGAAGGATTGTGGCGACGAATAACATAAGGTCAAAGGAGAGTGTCACATCGGACGGTAACATCACGGCCGGAGGGGATATATCGTCGCAAGGCAATATCTCGGCACAAGGCTCGGTCACCGCTCTAACGACTTCGGACAAACGTTTGAAGCGAGATTTCGACTATACCCTCAGCTATACCGACAGACTCTTGGCGATGGGCAGGGTATGCGATTTTCGATATACCGAAAAAGCACGGAAGCGTAACAAGGGCGGCGTGGACGGGGAAGCCCATACGGGGCTGATCTATCAAAAGGTGAAAGAGGTATTGCCATCGATGGCCTACGAAACGGAGGACGGTTACGGGGCTCTGAACTACCTGTCGCCCGACTATATCAACACCATCGCCGGTGCGACGCAGGAGACCGCCCGTCTGGTTAAAGCCCTTATGGAAGATATAGAACGATTAAAAAAAGAATTGTCCGAATTAAAAGGGAAAGGAGGAAAGTGAGCCTATGGCCATCGATAAAAACAAGATCGTAGCCCCGGTAGCGATAACCGACCCGTATAACCTGCTGGGAATATACCCGAAGAACGGGGTATGGGACGTGGCCGACATTGTTGCCCTCGAACGCCCCCTGTTGCAGGGTGGCCGTCCGGGACGTATCAACAAATGGAGCCGTCATAAACCCGTGCGCTATCCGCAGGCTGCGCCGCTATCCGACAACTATCCCCAACAGGCCGGCGGGGTCACGACATATATCGACCAGTGGGAAGGGAGCGACACCGACAAAAATCAGGGCATACGCTATGGGCTGAAAGCCACGATACCGCACGGCACGAATATCGTCGCTATCCATGATACCTCTTTCGAATATGTCGCCTATCCTCACCCGGGTACGGATTTTTGCCGCCTGAGCGATTTCGACGGCTACGACCACAATGCGGAACCTAATCTTACCGGAAGTAAAATTGACGAAATCAGTGCGGACGTGCCGTATCTTTTTGTCGATATCAACTATTACAACACTTCGGTGAATCCTACCGGCGTACCCGTCGAATCATGGCTGTCGCTGGCCTCTGACAAGAGTATCGGCGATTATTATCCGGCTATTTTGGCAACCGATGGAAATGGAAGCAGTTTTGCCCGATTGCTGACAAATACCTCGACAAATACTGTAACCACCTTGCGGGTGGGCAATGTGTGGTACTCCGCTTTCAAGGTGAAGTTTTTCAGTGACGGTACTACTCCGCCGATACTTCTTGTCGGACAGAGCGACACATTTCCGGGGGAGGATTCGATAGGGGCGAATTTGAAGGTGACATTGTTTCTTATCGATAAGAAGTCGTTCGAATACTGGACAGGGGTCGACAAACAGATTACCGTGGCGGATTATTTCCCCATACCCACATCGATAGCCATGACAGCCGAGATAAACAGCACATATACCCCGATTAAAATCGTGGATTTCACTTTCCTTTCGAGTTACTTTCAGGTGCGTATCAGTTTTCCGAACGGGAATCCTCCGGTGGGTGAGAAATACACCTTCCGCATTTCGGGGTCCGGATTCCTCGCGATATATGATTACGAATACAAGGTAACCGGGATTCTCATTTTGAATATCCCTTTGGGGACGACACATCCGGACCTTCCACCGGGAACCCATACCTATTACTTAACCTGTTCCGTGTATGGGGTCTCCTCGTCGGGAGAGGCCGGCGTCCAACTCGACTCCCTATCCAAAAACGTGACATTCGACATTCCCGACAGCGGGATTATCAGTTAACCATAAATACAAAACATTATGATAGAATTAGTAAAAATCAGCGAGAACATCAGCCGTTCGTTCAACGGAAAAGAGACTGTGGAAACCCTGCAAGCGGTCAATTACCGAATTGTGGAGAATGGAGTGGAAAAAGGCCATGTCACTGTCGGGCAAGGCAGTTTTAACATGAATGTCTATTCCATGACCTCCACGGTCGAGGAAACGAAAGCTCTGGTGGAAAAAATGTTCAACGCATTATCCGATGGCAGCGATGAGTGAAAAAAAGTATGAAGAGAAATACGCATGGGAAGGTATTAAGGCCGGTTTGGAGTTTTCAGATATGAATGGTTCCCCCATCGATGTGAAGGGACTGAAATTCCGCTTCATTTATCGGGATCAATATGGTCGGACGTGCGAAGTCTCGCAGGAGGGTGACAAGCGGGTGAATTGTGTCCTTCGAGACGGCGAGCTGATAGCCGTATTCGAGCCGAACACTTTCCGCAAGGGTGTCCTTACCGTAGAAAGGCATTATTGCCGTACCGACTCCGATTTTGCGAGCGGAGTCTGGGAGTATGGTGGTGAGGACGAGACAAACATTAAAATCGTGTGAGGTATGGAGAAGTGCGATTGCGTGATGGTGAAAGAGCGGATAATTGTACCGGAGGCCGTTGCGGTAAAAGAGCAGATCGTCGTGCCCGATGCCGTTGCGGTGAAAGAAACGGTAAGCGTGCCGGCTATTGTTCAAAAAACTAAATTCATTCCCGACCCGTCATGGGGAAATCTTGACGAATGCCCGGACAATGATATTTGGTTTGTGGTGACAGACGATAAACCGACTACATTTGAAGATTATATTTTTGTGCAGTACTCCTCTTTTAATGTAAAAAGTTATAAGATAGATTGGGGAGACGGTAGTGAAATTTATACTGCTATCACCCCAACGGTTATCAATATAGCAAACCATAAATATTTGAAAGGAACTGGTAGAATAGACACTAATGGCAGGGAATTTTGGATAATGAAGGTTTCATATGAATTATATTCAATTGACTACGACCATTATATTTATCCAAATGGTTATTCATATGTAAACTACCCGCAAAAGATATATAATATAGCTCCTTATAAATATATTGTATTCGGAAAAAACCTTAGACAATTCACTTTTAGTTCATTTAACGACGCAGCATTTCCATTAGAAGCTATAAAGTTCCTATCGGATACGATAGACATTATTCCCTCCTTTCCTTATAATAAAACCAGATTGAAATACATATTACATGCCGGGGATACTTTAAAATTAACTAAGCTAAGCGGTTATAGATTTCGTAATGGTGTCTGTCAAGATTTGAGTGACATTCAGATTGAAGGAGGAGAACTTGGAGAATATTTATGGGGTTGTGAAAATCAAACCAGAGGTAAAGTAGATCTTTCTAAAATGAAGGTATCATCGAATAATATGTGGTCCCATTGCTTTTATAACACGGGACAAATGGTCGAAGAAGTAATCATGCCTCAGGAACCATTTACCGGTACTTATGTTAGGAACTGTTTTTATAATTGCATCTCATTGAGAAAATTGGTATTGCCCAAATCGATGCCCAATGTAGAGGATGCATTAGGATTTTTGCAAAATTGTAAACAGTTATATGATTTTGAATTACCAAGTGATTTTGGTTCAAAAGGGAATGGACTCATTCTTACTATGCAGTATGTGCCAAAAACCATGAGATTGGACTTGAAAAATACAAAGATAAGATGTTTGGTGTGGTCGAGTGAAAGAGAACATTCCAGTGTCGGTCTAACAGGGCTAACATTTTCATCGGAATCCCCGTTTGATTATCAAATTAGTAACGCACATTTATATTTTCAGTTTGCTCCACTTTCTCTTGACGCCATAATAGAAATATTTAATCAGTTACCAAATTTCAAAGGTGAATCAGTAAGAGTTATTAATATAAATGGATGTGCCGGGACATCTGAACTCACGGAAGAAGATATAAAGATAGCTACGGATAAAAATTGGCAAGTAATAGGAGTTTGAAAAATGATACGGAAAAAAGCGAGAGAAGGATATTTATTGGTATATAAAACAGATGAATATATCACGGTTACTCCGGCTGTTTCCGCTCCGGACGGGACCGATCTGACGGATTGGGAGGAACTCCCTGAGGCGGAGGCGAGAGAACTGGAACGGGAGTTCAACGAGAAAAAGGATACAGGCATGTAAAAGATCTGCTAAAAAACCAAGAGGACGGGGATAAAAAAGAAAGCCCCCGGCCTGTCAATAGTCATCTCACCTACATATTAACACATACACGCCACAAGTGCGTAGCCGGGGGCAAATACCCAGACTACACTTGTGGCTGTTTTGTATGTGTATGTAAGTGAGATATTGCAAATGTACTATTTTTTTGGAGAATGAAAGTAATTGAGATACTGAAATTAAACCGGGAACTATTGAAATTCTGTTGCGATGCGGGCATTCGTCTTGATGATATCCGATATATCGACTTGTTCAACGACTACAACCGGCTGCTGGCCGATGGTGAGAAAACCTCCTATATCGTGGCTGCGCTGGCCGAGAAATACGGTGTATGCGAGCGAAAAGTATATGACCTTATCCGCCGATTCAAAGCCGACTGCAATCTCTTTGCAGTGGAATGAAATCGCCCCGGAATGGAACAAGCACATGTGCACGATACCTTTGCCGGCAATAAATGACACGCCATGAACAAATATTATCGGTTACTGGACAGAATCCTCATCGACGGCAAGACGCAAACCGGCAGGAAAGGCACGAGCCGCTACCTGCTTAACGAGTCGCTCTCGCTGACTCCGTCCGACCTGCTCGACATCTTCGAGGGGCATAATATCGCCCGGCGCAAGCTCAGGGACGAACTGCGGCTCTTTATGAACGGTGAGCGTAGTGTGGAGAAATACCGGGAGGCGGGTATCAGTTGGTGGGATTACTGCGGCCATACGCTGGTGAACAGTTACCCCTCCTACTTCGAGAAGCTGCCGCCGCTCATCGCCAAAATCAACCGGGAAAAGCGCAGCAGCAAAAACTATGTGCTGTTCCTCGGATCCACCGACGCGGAGACCAATCAAGCCCCGTGCCTCAGCCTCGTACAATTTCAAATCGACGGCGGCGAGCTGGTGCTGTCAGCCTACCAGCGCAGTTCCGACGCCAACCTCGGACTTCCGGCCGACATATACCACCTGTACCTGATGTCCCGGCAAATCGATTTGCCCCTGCAATCTGTCACCCTCAACCTCGGCAACGTGCACATCTACGACAATAACATCGCCCGTACACGGGATTTGCTCGCCGGGAACGAAAATGTCAAATTCGAGTTAAACGTATGAAAAAGAAAATGTATTTATCGGCCCCGCTCCCATTCGTAGGGCAGAAGCGCATGTTCGTGCGCGAGTTTATAAAAGTTCTGAAACAGTTTCCCGACGACGCCACCTTCATCGACCTATTCGGAGGCTCCGGCCTGCTCTCCCATATTGCCAAGCGGTGCAAGCCGAATGCCACTGTGGTGTACAACGATTTCGACAATTACCGCCGTCGACTCGAAAACATACCGCGCACCAATCGATTGATCGCCGATATTCGAGAAATCGTGGGCAATACCGTTCCTCGGCACAAGGCGATCACCGGAGACATTCGGGAGCGCATATTCGACCGCATTCAGCGGGAGGAGCGCGAAACCGGATACGTGGATTTCATCACGCTCTCTGCCTCGATTATGTTTTCGATGAAGTATAAGCTGAGCGTCTCGGAGATGCGGAAAGACACCCTCTATAACAATATCCGCAAAAACGATTATCCGGAATGTCTCGACTATTTGGAAGGGCTGGAAATCGCCTCTCGGGATTATCGGGAGGTGTTCAATGAGTACAAGGATACGCCCGGTGCGGTGTTTCTGGTCGACCCGCCCTATCTCTCCACCGAGGTGGGGACCTATACGATGTACTGGCGGCTCTCCGACTATCTCGATGTGCTGACGATTCTCGCCGACCATTCGTTTGTCTACTTCACCTCCAACAAGTCGTCTATCTTGGAGCTCTGCGATTGGATGGGCAGGAATCGGACTTTGGGCAACCCCTTCGAAGACTGTATAAAAACCGAATTTAATGCCCATGTGAACTACAACGCCACGTATACGGATATAATGCTATATAAGCGTGCCGCGCCCACGATTCCGGCGGTATAATATAACGTCGTTTTAATGGTATTAAAACAGCGTTAAAAACCAAATATGATATATTCTTTATTATTTAAAGTTAGTGATTTTTGGTGAGATAGCCAAAAGACAGAGTAATAAAAAAGCACCGAAGAAATATGTTTTTCCGGTGCTTTTTTTGTGCCTGTCTGCCGAAGGTGTAGTATATTGTAAAATGTTGTTAATTGCGGTGCTATTTTTATTTCGTTATTTTGTATATACAATAAAAAGATATATCTTTGTAGTGTAATCAAAAAACGAAACGATAACATAAAAAGATAAAGCCATGTTACAGAAAGGTACAGAACAATACGGAAAAGCACAAGAGTTAGCCAACATGTTGCATAAGATTGCCAATTATGAAAGATGGAATAATAACAATTCGTATGAGATGCACTTCAATCCGTTCTATCGGTTCTTGTCCCGGATAATCAACCTGAATGTTTTTGCCTCCAATGTGGCAAAGACGATTGATGAAAAATGCACCTATCCGAGTTTCAAGATTGCCAACATGTCGAGTAAGCAAGCATGGATACTTGCCTGTGCCGCAATCGAGAATAACATAAACCTTGAAGATTGTTATACTCCTGTATGGGCCAGATGATTATAACTAAAAATTACTTATATATGGAAACAAAAAGAACAATGGTATTATCATTTCATGTTTGCCGAGGAGGCAGATTCTTTAACCCCGGCCACGTTGAATTTGTCGGAGAAAAAACATTCTCAGATGTGTGTAGCATGTTGTCAGATCGCTTGTTCACGAAAAACAGGGACGAGCATGGGAGGTTCTGCAAACCCTATATTGCAGACGAAGTGGGCACTGTCGTTAGTGAGGACGACGAGAACGGAAGAACCGGAGAGATAGACTTCGACGGTGATTATGACAGATATTATACTATCGAGATAGAGGATATAGACGACCTCAGCGACTCGGAATTGGAGGCCATAAGGGAGTATAAAGGGTATATAAGCGAAGATCTTGAACGGCTTATTAAAGTCAATGACGACGAGAAAAACGAGGAGGACGAAGAATGAAAAGGGAATTCCCGCTATTCATTGTAGACCATAACCGGGCGCACAAGTTCGGAGGAGTAGACTTTGTCTACTGTTCTGACATAGACAATGGATTCATCGCCAAAGTCGAGTATATTGACGGCATTATCGAGGAAGTCGGAGAGGATTACCGCATAGAGCCCGGATTGTCAGGGTCGAATCTCTCCGCAAAGATCAGCATTAAGCGTATTACCGGTAAAAACCCTGATAAAACTAAGATACGAGGCCTTTTAAAACAGGCTATGAAGTATTATACATCGCTATCGACATTCTCGGCAGACATCGGGAATATTACGGTGCGACAAATGGTGTTGTTCATTGATACGCTGATTTTAGACGGTCGTAAGAATGCGATTGCGGCCGGTAGTGATTATAATTATAGGAATACGGTATTAACATCTATCGCATTTTTAGAGGCGATAAAAAAAGAATTAATTGGGGTATGACATTAGACGATATAGCAAAAACATTAGTGGAAATCAGAACGCGCAAAGGCTTTTCTCAATATAAAATTTGGCAAAAAGGAATCAACATGGGCAGCGTCAGGGCGATAGAGAGTGGAAAAAATGTAAATATCGAGAATCTGCTGAGGTATTGTGAGATAGTCGGTGCCGAAGTTGTTGTAAAAGAAAAAGAGGAGCATTAGCCCCTCTTTTTTGTTATCAAATCCCTCAATTCATAGTGTTATAATGGCGTTCGAATGCCGTTTGTTGGGTGTTGTGCGCTTGTCTATTTTTGGACGCTTCGTTTTTCTCGAATCGGCGATTTCTGGACGCTTCGTTTGGGATTTTTCGGAAATTTGGATTTGCGGATTATACAAGCGTATAATAGACTTGGTACATCATGCAGAAAAAAAATTTCTTCTGCATAGTTGCGGTAACATATTCGAAATAATGCCCGACATCATAACTTTGGGAATTGACGCAAAGCATAGCAACGAAGACCAGATCGCTCCTTTCGACGAATGGATAAAACGATATAACGGTCAAATAGGACTTTTTGGAGGCTTCGATGTAAATCTGCTTTCGTTGGGAACCTATCAATCCGTATATGACGAAGTATTGAGAAAAGGCACAGAATACCGGCGCATTTGCAAGGGTTACGGATTAGGTTCGGGTAATTCCATCGCTTCTTATGTCTCTGTCGATGGATTCAGAGGAATGATCGATGCCGTCAAACAAATTCGAAGAAAAGAAAAATAACAAAAAGGATTTATCTATATCGCGGTTGGGAGCCATTATCCCAGTTCCTCCGACTCAAAATTTTAATTCATCACAACAAGATAAGTCACGCAAATATTTGAAGCACGCGTTTTCTAAATTATAACACTTTTGATAACATGAAACGAAAATTTATTTTACTTACCCTTGTAATTGCAACATTGATTGTCCCTGCGAATTTACAAGCATTCGAATCAACTGTTGAGGAAGAATTACAAACACCGTGGGAAGGTTTCGGGTACAATCAATGGGGATTCGCCCGCGAAAGCGACGGTAACACCTTTAAGCCGTGGTCCGATGATTTATGGAAAACCACGACAGAACGGATCCTTGCCATCAAACCTTCGTTAGTCCGCTTACCGGTAATCCGCGATTGGTTCAACAAAGACGATGATGGGAATAATCTGCCCATCGGAACTTATAATTGGGATAGCAAATACATGCAGGCCTATTTCAAAATTATGGACCTTTATAAGGAACACGACATTAAAGTTATGAGTGGTTTCTGGGGTGTCGGATATAACGGAGAGGATTATAAACAATTTTACACGACCGACGAATGTGCCCAACTGCAAGCCGACCTCATCGAGTATCTTTTTAGAACAAAAGGTTACGACAAAATCATTACCAGTTATGCGCCCTCGAACGAGCCTTTGGGAGTAGGTATCTCTTACGAAGATTGGAGTACCATGATAAAAAAACTTTACACCGAATTGGAGAAACGTGGCTTACCCACAAATTTTCTGTCGGGAGCCGATTCATGGAGCGACTGGATATGGAAACCTGCACAATACAACGCAGATCAACTGTCAGCCTATGATTTCCATAACTACCTGAACGATACGCCCGACGATACTTACAATCAATTATATAATCGCACCATTGAAACGACTTTTGCAAACTATCTCGCAAATGTCTATAAATACGACAATTCCAACAAACCCGTCCATGTGTCGGAAATGGCTCCCATCGGAGTCCCTTTTATCGACTGGCCTGATGCCGATGCTCCGGCTCATTGTCGAATCGACACCTACGAATATGCATTAGGTTTTTGGGACTACGGCATACAACTTGCCCGTTCGGGCATGGCATCGGGATTGGCTTGGGCTCTCGACGGGCTGGAACAGAATAAAAATGCCGGCATGTGGAACAATGCCGGAACTTATGGCGGTATGACTTTACGTCCCTGGTACTACACATGGCAACTGATGTGCCGTTACTTTCCCCGTGGAGCAAAAATTCTCAAAATGACCGAACTGGAAGGGCGCAAAGATATTCGTATACTCGGAGCCCGTATCGGCTCCGAAGATTACTCGTTTGTCGCAGTCAATCGACGTATGGATGCTCAAAGCAAAACACAATCCATTACCTTTAAGGTCGATTGTACCAAACCTCTTTACATTTATCGGTTCAACCGCAACAGCTGCGGAGATGGCGCTGCGTTGTCTCTTCCGTATGAAAAAATAACCGATCAAAATCTTTCTACCGGAATCACGGTGGAAGTTCCTATGGAAGAAGGTATATTCATCACTACCTTAGAACCGTTGGAGACAAATACGTCCGAAACACAGTCTACTCTAACCATCGACTTTGAATCGCAAGACGGGTATATGCTTCTCGGCGACTATAACAAAGGGATTAGAACCTATGTAGGTTCTAATCCCCGCAAACGAGACCCTAATACCAGCGACAATGCCGGATACTCCGAAATTCTAATTAACGACGAATACAATCCCCGAGATTGTTTCAGTACTATATTTCCGCTCAATAAAATCCTAATCAGTGAAGATTTTCCACTGCTCAATATTCAGTTGTACAGGAGTAGACCGGCAAAAATCGCCATTGCCTTACATATACAAAATGAAGACAGACTATTGGGCTACGAATTCGAAATTCCTCATAGAGAATGGGAGGAGTTACAACTGAACCTAACGCCTCTAATCGGTAAAACACTGGATTACATCATCATATATCCTTATAGAGATTCAGCGACGACTTCCACTCTCGACACCGAATCTTTGATTTTTGACAACATCTTTCTATCCAATACAGAAAATTCCCCTATCGATTTACAAGAAATTACAACAAACAACGACCAACAATACCGACAAATTCTGGACATCGACTTCGAATATTTGAATTCTTTTGTAAAAGTTATTCCGGCCAATTCCTCCATAATGTCTTCCATTGCTTCAAATCCCAAAATACAAGAAAACAATCCCAGCGATAAAGCCTGCCAAATAAATATATTAACAAACGATGCCGGTCAAGACTTGTCCGCACAATTAAATTTATATCCATTTGTACAAGTTCCCGAAAGTAACCACAACCTGCTCTTCTCATATTACCGCCCGACAGGACAATCCGAAATCAAGATAGTCGTCAATTTCCTTTCGGGAGAAAAAGCAGTCGGACACTTTTCCTGTTACGAAAAAAGAGAATGGTTTAGGTACGGTCTGAACTTGTCGAATCATGTCGGTCAAATCATTACAAGCATCGACATCTATCCCAATCTAAATTATTCAGACCGGCTGAACGTTCTCGACACTTCTTTCTTCGACAATTTTATATTTAGCACCGAAGAAGTTTCGGGAATCGAATATATAACAAACAACGACATCTCGGTAACCGCCGAAAACGGATATATTTATATTGAAGGCGTTAAGAACATGCCTGTCTATCTTTTCTCTGTCGACGGTAAATTACTGCACTTTGCAGAAAACGTAAACGGGAGTTACTCCATTCCGGCAGAGAATGGAGTACATCTCATTAAAATAGGCAATACTTCTTATAAAATAATCAACTTCTAATAATCCAACGAAAATGGCAAAACTTTCAGATTTACATAATGCAATCGTAAAAGGGAATCTCGAACTGGCAGTCAGTACAACCCAAGAAGCGCTTCAAGAAAATATCGACCCGCAAACATTGATCAGCGATTATTTGATTAAAGGAATGGAAGAAATCGGGACTCAATTCGAAGCCGGAAAAGCCTATGTTCCCAACCTGTTGATGAGTGCCCGGGCTATGAAAGGAGCTTTGGAACTTCTTAAACCTTACATGGAAAATGACAAAAATACAATCTCTCTCGGGAAAGTTGTCATTGGAACGGTTAAAGGCGATCTGCACGACATCGGGAAAAACCTCGTAAGCTCTATGTTGGAAGGCTGTGGGTTCGAAGTAATTAATCTCGGTGTCGATGTTTCCGATGAAAAATTCGTCGAAGCCGCCAAAGAACACAAAGCGAACATTGTCTGTATGTCGGCACTTCTGACTACCACAATGGTTTATATGAAAGAAGTTATCAAAGCTTTTGAAAAAGCCGGAATCAGAAACGATGTCAAAATCATGATTGGAGGCGCTCCACTCAGTGAGAAATTTGCCGAAGAAATCGGAGCCGACGGATATAGCGACAATGCCAATGCCGCTGTAACTCTCGCCCGAAAATTATTGAACAAATAAGAGAAATGGAACATTCACTGCGGTTCGAAGAACTAAACTTGACAAAAGAAACCGTATATATAGAAATGGGGTATGGAGCAGTATCTCCCGACAAAAATGTTCGGGATTTAGTCGACAACCTGTTCCTCGTTGCAAACAACATAGTAAGACCTCGTTTTTACTTTCGAATGTTCGACGGGTATGTAAACAAGGATTGTATATGTTGTAATCAAAAAATATTTCACGTTAACCAGACTATCGCCACACTGTTGAAAAACTCCGAAAGATTCGTTTTTTTCGCTGCGACTGCCGGTATGGAATATCAAGATTTTCACAATAAACTATCGAATGCAGACGATGCATTGCTACTATTCATCTGGGATACCCTCGGTAGTTGTATTGCCGAAGCGACAGGAGACATTATGGAAAAGTTCGTGGAAACAGAATTGCCGGGAATACCCCATACTAACCGTTTTAGTCCGGGTTATTGCGGGTGGCATGTGAATGAACAGAAATTACTCTTCTCACTCTTACCCGATAATGTATGCGGAATCACTCTCAATAGCAGTGCCCTGATGTATCCTATAAAATCTATCAGCGGAGTGATAGGCTCTGGACTTCATGTCGATACCCGCAAATACGGTTGTCAATTCTGCGAACTGGACAACTGTTATAAGAAACGAATCAAAAAATCATTTAATCATGAAACTCAATCTCAATCGGAATAAACGATATGCTATTCCCATTATGACACACCCGGGAATCGAGCTCATCGAGAAAACTGTAAAAGCCGCCGTTACCGACGGCCAGACACATGCCGATGCCATTATCGCCTTGTCAGAAAATACTCCTTCCGATGCGGCGACAGTCATCATGGACCTTACCGTCGAAGCAGAAGCTTTCGGGGCAAAACTTCATTTCTCCGAAAACGATGTTCCCAGTGTTGCCGAAAGGTTGCTTCACGACAGGAACGAAGTGGAAAATCTCCGCATTCCCGATACCGATACCGCCCGTATTCTCGAATATCTGAAAGCAAACAGACTTGCGGCAGAACGAATCAATGACCGCCCGGTCTTTGCAGGTTGTATCGGACCTTATTCTTTGGCAGGTCGACTTTACGATATGTCAGAAATGATGATGGCTATTTACGTCGAACCCGATTTAGCAAAAATACTACTCTCAAAATGTTCAGAATTTATTCTCAAATACATTCGGGCTCTGAAAGAAACAGGAGTCGATGGTATCATCATGGCCGAGCCTGCCGCCGGGTTACTCAGCAACGACGATGCCACAATATTCTCGACTAATTATATAAAACCGATCGTCGAGGCCGTACAAGATGAAAACTTCCTTTTCGTATTGCACAACTGCGGAAACACAGGGCACTGTACGCAATCCATGATCGACTCAGGAGCAAGGGCTCTCCACTTCGGTAATCAATGCGACATCGTCTCCGCCCTTCAACAAGTACCGTCCGATCGCATTGTTATGGGGAATCTTGATCCGGTCGGCATTTTCAAATCGTCATCTCCGAAACAAGTCTACGACGAAACGGAGAGACTGCTGCATGCTACTGCCGATTTCGACAACTTTATTATCTCAACGGGTTGCGATATTCCTCCGGGTGTCTCCCTTGAAAACATAAATGCATTCTATCGAGCTGTCGAGATTTTTCGTAACCGACATTAAAAGTAAACATCTGCACTTTTTACTTTGTATCTGATGAAAGACAGAACCTTTTCATTATAACAAAGCGATTGTAATAACAGAAAGAGGGCATACTCACAATGAGTATGCCCTCTTTATATTCCGTACTAACATTTCACCGTTTTTCTATTTTCACTTCACGAATACGAGTATTAGAGAAATAACCGTTCGGCAGCATTTCAATCTTTAAATAATTGCAATTATCGAGTTCTGTTTTCGGTGTTATGGTCGAATGGACAAAACGCCAAACAGACATTTCGGGTTCGGTAAACGACAATTCGACCTCTCTCCACTCGCAATTATCCGGCGAGACGTACACTTTGAAACGGTCGGTTATGGTCTCCACTCCCGACACCTTGATTTCAAAATGATTAAATCCGTCGAACTTATAAGTTACATAAGCATGTTCTTCATTGGTCGAAGGGTGAATAGTTCCGCAATCTTCCAAAACTTTGAAGAACTGGAAATCGGGAGCAGCAGTGTTACATTCGTCATAGAATTTAGGAAAACCGTTTAATCCCAAATTGTCGGAATGATCATACATACGTTGGACACCCTCCATCGGATCCATCATATATTTATCATTTTTTACAATCTCCGGTTTGCTACCTCCAATCGTAGTCAACAGAACAAAACCTTTCGCGGGGAAATCGATAACTATCCCCTTTTGAAGATCGACATCTTTCAAGACTTCTTTCACAACTGGAAAGCCTGCTGTATCGACCGGATAATCGTCCTCGAAATACACATATTTATTGATTATCGGATCGTTCACAACGGTAGGAATCTGTACAGTTACACGCTGCGCAAAATCGGCTGTATTTGTAACCGCAAATGTCAAATCTCCTGTCGGAGTCAATGCGGCCACACCATTCAAATTCTGAGTTCTATAAGAATTGGAATACAAAATTTTCGACCCTTTCGGGATATTACGCGACATCAACGACCACGTATAGAACCACGGACGTATATTCGCTTCTTCCGGTTTATTTTTCTGTTCTGCAATCGAATTCCAAAATCCCCAACGTTTCTGTTCATCGAGGTCGTCCTTGTAATGCATGGCATCATCCATACCCCATGCCGCAGCAGCCGACCAGCCGGAGCGCAAAGTTTGAATCAAGGCATCGGCAACGAACGTTCCATACCACCACTGGTGAATCAACGTATGCTGGTCAAGCACCTCATTATGTCCGTCACGAATACCCATTTCGCCCCAAATATTCACTTTGCTGCTGTCCTGCATTTGTGTAAAGAAACGAAACATTCGTGTCTCATCTTCCACACGATTCGTAAAAGTCCAATCTTTATTGATATACCAATGATAATCGATGACAGGAACCACACTATCCAATTCGGTCAATGTCTTATTGAACCAAACATCAGTCCCCCAATAACCTCCGTCTGGTCCCACGATCTCAATATCATTCAATCCCCGTTTATCCAGTTCCGAGCGTAGATTAAGAATGGATTTTTTCCATTTTTCCCATGAATAACCGTTTCGAGGATCATTGGCCACCAAATTTACTTCATTCCCCAAGTTAAATTGCTTGATACAAGTCATACCCTTCTCTTTAACCAAATATTCAACCAATTCAGCTACCTGAACGGCATATCGGGAATCGTCCAATTCTATCGTATACTTAGGCATATCGACGGGGACAGCCTGTTTCCAATTCGGATTCATCGGCTTCCACCACTCTCCAAGCAACACATCGATGTCGTTATCCTTACAAAATTGAAGCTGACGATACAAGTCGTTCATGAAACGACGAGAATTAGCATACCAACGGGCATCGACTTTCGTCGAATCCATATCCCAAAGCAATATAGGGTCGTTCCCGTCATAACCGAAACAGTAGAAATAGGGCATTATGCAACAACGAATATACCCTAGTTTCATAAATTCGACTCGTCTAAACAAACGGTCCCACTGCGCCTCCGTCATCGAGTCTCGATCATTGGGTTCCCATTGCATCGCCCCTCCATAATAGTTTTCCTGCAACACAAAATCGGTATCCACAACTATCGGATTCTGAACCTCCTGTTGTTCTGTCTTGCAACCGGACAATCCGAACAAGAGTAAAATCAAATATATCAATCTTTTCATATATAATTAACTACTTTCTTAATTATCAAATATTTAACACACCTAAAAAGACGATTTAATATCCGGGATTTTGAACCAATGCACCTCGGCTTAAATCTATATCATTTTGAGGAATGGGGAAAAGTTCTCTTTCCTTTGTATAATAACGTCCCTTATCGACATCTTCTGTCGCATAGCCGTTACTATATACAGCCGTCATAATTTCTCCATAACGCTCCTGTTGCATCAAATCCATACGGCGGATTCCCTCACAAGCGAACTCAAAGCGACGCTCGTTCCAAATAGCCAATCGCACTTCCGCCACATTATCGGAAGTTATGTCCGGTAACGACGTTGACTTTGTGTCGGGCACATACTTTTGAATGACTCGTTTCGCATCCAACGGACTGGATTCGCGAGCTCGTTTTCTCACTTGATTCAAATACTTTCTCGCACCCACGATATCACCTTTTTCCAAACAGGCCTCGGCATACATCAACAAAACATCGGCATAACGAATGACATAAACTGTCATTTCTACATCTTGTGGATAGACCGGAGACGCCGCATTCAAAGTCTCGCTCATGGGGACAAAATGCTTGCGGTCAAAGAAACGACTGGGATAATTCGCATCTCCTGTCACAAAATCATTCCCGACGAATTGGTCGCCTTGACGAACAAATGTCCAAGTAATTCGCGGATCCTCCGGGTCAAAAGCATCCAACAAATGTTGAGTCGGTAAATGAAATCCATAACCGCCATCGCTACTGGGAATAAACCAAACTCCGTTCCACCCCGTCGATTCATCCCAATTCTTTCCATTGGTGACATATTGTATCTCAAAAATCGACTCTCTCAAATTGGAATTTGGGTTCAACCATTGAGTCGCAAAATCTGGATCCAATTCATACTCTCCTTTTTGCTCGCCTTCAACCAGAACATAGAGCATTTTATAAGCATTCTCAAAATCACGATTATACCAGTATGTCCTACCCAACATGGCATAAGCCGCGCCGCTCGTAACGCGCCCGGTGTCTTCCTCGGAATACTCGCTCCGTTTCGGCAAAGCCGTAGCCGCAGTAAAATCGGCTATAACCTGTTCCCAAATCTGGGCTACCGGTGTCCGGGGTTTATATATATCCGCAGGCTGTTCGGCATGCAAAAACAAAGGAACATCACCCCACAAATAAGCCAGATTAAAATACCACACGCCTCGTAACCAACGAGCCTCATTTTCATAACGCGTAAGCAATGTCTTATCGTCTTCCGTTAAATCAGTATTCTCCAAACGAAATATTTCGCTCTTGTCCAACAATGTATTTATTTGGTAAATAGCTCTATACGCCATGTTCCAAAACTGGCTCACTTTACTGTTCGTCGTAAATATATTGAATGTTTCCAACTGATAAATATTCCTCTTATCGGTAAGGCCACTGCCACCCTTCTCGCAATCATCGGATGCACAATCGTTGATAAACATCAACTCCAAGCTCATATCGTTCCAACTATCCTTCATATAGAAATAGCAGGCCGTCAATGCTTGATTGATCTCTTCGAGATTATTGTAAAATTCCGTGTCTTCTCGACCTCCGTACATAGTCGTATCCAAATCCTCATCTGTACATGAAGGAAGAAGGAACAACGAGCCTAACAATATATATAGTATTCTCCACCTTAGTTTCATAACTGTAATCGTTTAAAATTGAACATTGACCCCTACTGTAAATGTGCGAGGATTAGGATACCCCAAATTCTCTATACCCATATTCAAAGCATTGCCATTTGGGACTTCCGGGTCCATATATTTGAATTTTGTAAATGTAAACAGATTTTCTCCGCTCACATATAATCGCAAAGAACTAAACACCTTCGTAGCTTCGACTATTTTCTTCGGGAATGTATAGCCAATCTGTACAGTTTTTATTTTACAGAAGCTACCGTTCTGCACATACCATGACGAATTTCTATAATTATCATTATCATCTTTTCTGGTAATTCCGAATACATCGGTTTTATCACCGGGATTCCGCCACGCATCTGTGTAAGTTTCGGCTAATAAATTCGTTATACTCGTCTGCCTGAGAAGAGCTTTTGTCCCTACCCAAATATCATTACCGGCAACACCTTGAAAATAAAGAGCAAAATCGATTCCTTTATATCCCAATTCGATATTTCCTCCATAAATCACATCGGGGTTGGGGTTTCCTATATAATCCCGGTCATTGCTATCCAGCGTATTATCGCCATTAAGATTCCTGAAACGAGCATCGCCGGGTTCTGCAAGAGGTTGAAGCAAAGTCTTCCCATCGGCTCCTACATGGGCGAGAACCTCTTCTTTCGACTGGAAAATGCCATCATAAACATATCCATAAAAGCGTCCGAATTCTTCTCCGATTTCGTTCTTCGAGACAGTACCCCAAATCGGATCGTTCGTTCCGGTTTCAACCAATTTATTTTTTTGGAAAGTAAAGTTTGCGCTCACAGAATAACGGAAGTCGCCGACCTTCCCTTGATACCCGATCAAAAATTCCAAACCCCGGTTTTCTACGGAACCGGCATTCACCCACGGGGTTGTAGGATAACCGGCCATTCCCGGTAACGGATTCTGCATTAACATATCCCGTGTCGTCTTAATGTAAGCATCTGCCGACAACGTCAATGAGTTTTTAAAGAAACCCAAGTCGACTCCTATATTACCTTGCTCCACTGTTTCCCACTTAATATCTTTATTTCCCTTAGATGTAGAGGCATAAGCCTTCAACAGATTCAAACCGCTGTTAAACCCATACACCCATGTATCATAAGTAGAAACGACATCGGCATAAGCGAACGAAGGAATGTTTTGATTCCCGATTTGTCCCCAACCACCACGCAGTTTAACCGCACTCAATACATTCTGATTCCAATCTTTATAAAACTCCTCCTGATCTATACGCCAACCCAAAGAAAAAGACGGAAATGTCCCCCAACGGTTGCCCGGTGCAAATTTCGAGGAACCGTCGGCTCTGACACTGACAGTCGCCAAATAGCGGTCTGCATAGTTGTAATTTATACGCCCAAGATAAGAAATCAAATAGTTTTCATAACGGCTACCCGTAGAAGTTCCCTCTTTCGTCCCGGCTCCCACGATTTGGAAAGCATCTGAATTGCTCGGTGTATTCAACCGCTCTGCCGTAAAAGAACGACCGGTATAGGCTTCCCACGTGAAACCTGCCACCGCCGAAATAGAATGTTTTCCAAATTGATTATTATAACTCAACGTATTTTGAAATGTATAATTCAGTTCCGTAGAACTCGTATTGGCAACACTGTTTTCCAACAAAAATTTACTCTCCACATTCGTACACATATTATATGGAGTATCATTCGGCCTCAAATCAAAAAACGGGTTAAACTCGGTATAGGTATATTCCGGTAACTCAAAACCCAACATAGTCTTAAAGTCTAGACCCTTTAATCCCAAATTGATATTTAAGTAGGCCGTACCGTCGATATTACGATTCAAATGCTCTTTTTTCTGTCGGTTCAATTTTGCAACAGGATTCGAATAATAGCTGTATTGAGATCCCATATATTTATTAAATTCATAATTAGGATCCTGCTTATCTGCATTTTTGGCATAAATCGGTGAAAACGGATCCGGTAACAATATTTCATTAATCGGAGTGTTCAAATCATGACTTTTGACATAGGCTGCACCTAAGGTCTGACCGATCGTTATCCATTTATTAAACTTATATTCGTTGTTCACACGCAATGTAATACGCTCATAATCCGATGTCATTACAATACCCTCTTGATTCAAATAACCTATGCTGAAATGGCTGGTCAATTTATCCGTACCGCCACTGACCGATAAGTTATAGCTGTGTTTAAACGCTGTTTGAGTGGTTTCATTCCACCAATCGGTATCATAGACATTTATATCCGTCGGTTCGCCATATTCGTCGACAGGGCCCAAGCCTTCTCCATCGAGATGATAAAGTCGGGTAATATTTCTAGGCATCCGCATTCCGTCATTTTCATACGCCTCTTCCAAAAAGCTATACAACTGATCGCTATTCATCATATGCACTCGATTAATTGCATTTGACCAACCGAATGACGCATCAAACGTGATATTGGTTTTACCGGATTTACCTTTCTTCGTAGTAATTAAAATAACGCCATTGGCTCCACGAGAACCGTAAATGGCAGTGGCCGAAGCATCTTTCAATACCTCAATATTTTCAATATCGATAGGATTAATAGTATTCACACTGCTCTCTTCCATAGGTTGCCCGTCCACGACATACAACGGGGTTAAATCGGTTGAAATAGAACCATAACCACGAATACGAATCGTAGCTCCTGCCCCCGGAGTTCCGGAATTGGACGTGACATAAACTCCCGGAGCTTTACCTTGTAGAGACTGGGTAATATTCGTGTCGCCTGTTTTTACGATATCTTCTCCCTTTACAGAAGAGAGAGAACCGGTTAAATCGCTTTTTTTCTGTGTACCGTACCCGATAACTACAACATCATCTAAGATAACTTGATTTTCCGACATCGTAACCGACATCGTTTTACCATTCACGGTCACCACTTTGGTGTCATAACCGATATAACGAAATTCCAGACTTTGTCCGTCCTCTGCCTTTACAGAAAAACGTCCATCTGCATCAGTCATCGTTCCTATATTTGTCCCTTTGACAAAGACGCTCACTCCCACGAGTGGTTCTTGTCCCGAATTAAAAACACTACCGGAAACAATACCACTGTTATTTTGACCCGATATTTCCAAAGGAGATATCGACAATATCAAAATAACAGATAAAAATTGCCATAATTTCATCATTCCTTGATTTTAAATTTATATGGGGATAAAGGCATCTTGAATTCTTTAATATCCCACACCCGAAAACAAT
>UMHM01080510.1_pt1 | contig 36273 bp, 35 predicted proteins | sample 1965501 | NCBI WGS metagenome assembly UMHM01 (sample SAMEA4836095, study PRJEB28245) | human gut metagenome | biome: gut microbiome; material: fecal sample | place: Denmark | collected 2008
ACCGCCGCGCATAAGCTGTGCACGGCGGTGTTCTGTCTTTATATATGCGTAAGCTCAGCCCTTATAGCCGATCTCGTCGGCAAGCTTCTTCTCAATAAATACCGTCGCGTCGCGGTGGAGCTTCATAAAGGTCGCGGGGCAGGCGGTGGTTATTCTGTCATTCATCAGAAGCTCGCGTGCGGCATCCTGCTTGTTGCCGGAGATGATCAGAAGCAGGCTCTTCGCGCGCATGATGTCGCCCATGCCCATCGTCACGGCATAGCGCGGCACGTCGTCGCGCGTGGCGAAGAAGCGCGCGTTCGCGTCAATGGTGCTCTCGTCCAGCACTTCCCTGTGCGCCTTGTCATAAAGCGCCTCGCCCGGTTCATTGAAGCCGAGGTGGCCGTCCGGGCCGACGCCGAGGACCTGAATGTCCACGTCGCTCTTTGCAAGCACGGCCTGAAATTCCTTTATGTTCGCGTCCACATCGCCCACGCCCTTGGCAACATAGGTGTTGCGCTTGTCGATGTTGATGTGGTCGAAAAGATTCGTGTCCATGAAGTATCTGTAGCTCTGGTCGTGCGTCGGCTCAAGCCCGACGTACTCGTCCAGATTCACGCTGGAAACGCGGGAGAAATCAAGCCCCTCCTCGCGGCAGCGGCGGGCGAGCTCCTGATACATGCCGACCGGGCTGGAGCCCGTCGCAAGGCCGAGGCAGCAGTCCGGCTTCTCGCGGACGAGCTTCTCTATAATATCTGCGGCCATGGCGCATTCCTGCGCGTAATTTTCTGCAATTATGACTTTCATCAAAAGCCTCCTTAGGTAATTTTGCCGAAACATAGCATAACTAGTATATACTTTGCCGGTATTTCCGTCAAGGCGAAAAATGCCATTCAAAACGCGCTCTTTTGCCGCAAGGGGTTTACATATTACCGCGCATGTGGTATATTCATGCGGCTGAAACGGGAACATTTACGCCCCCTTCGGCGTCATAAAAATAAATTGGGAAAGGAATGAACGGCATGAAAAAAATAATTTCCTTTGTTCTTGCTTTGATTTTGCTCTCGTCTCTCGGCGCGGGTGCCTTCGCCGATAATATACAAAGCCGCGCGGTGATCGGCGCGGATCTCACACCGGAGCAGGTCGCGCTCGTGTATCAGGCCTTCGGCGTGCAGCAGGGAAGCGTTATCCAGCTCTCCGTCACCAATGCGGAGGAGCGGCAGTATCTCGAGGGCTATGTTGACTCGTCCATAATCGGCACGCGCTCCATCTCCTGCGTGTATGTGGAGCTTCTCGGCTCCGGCGCGGGCATGAATATAACGACCAGCAATATTACGTGGTGCACGCCGGAGATGTATATCAGCGCCCTTGCGACGGCGGGCATAACGGACGCGCGCATAATCGTCGCCGCGCCCTTTGAGGTCAGCGGCACCGCCGCCCTGACGGGCATATACAAGGCCTATGAGGATATGACCGGCAAGAAGCTCGACAGTATTGCGAAGCTCGTCAGCACGCAGGAGCTGACCATCACCGGCGAGCTTGCGCAGGAGATAGGCAACATGGACTCCACCTCGATAGTGCAGGATCTGAAAATGATGCTGGACGAGACGCAGAACATGACGGACGAGCAGATCCGTCAGGAGGTCATCCAGATCGCTGCGCAGTATAACGTCAGCCTCACCGAGACGCAGATACAGCAGCTCATCACGCTCTGCCGCTCTCTGGAAAAGCTCGACGCGGACCAGCTCAAGGCGCGCGTGGAAGAGGTGCAGAATACGCTCAACAAGGTGTCCACCGCCAAGACGCAGGTCGTCGGCTTCGTGCAGACGGTGAAGAAGGTCGTCACCTCCGTGCAGAGCTTCTTTGAAAAAATAAAGGATATAATCGGCATGTGATGTGCCCTCCGCGCGGCCGCGTACAGCGCCGCGCATACCCCGAAAGCCCGGCCGGACAGCGGCTTTGCCGCCCCGCGCCGGGCCTTTTTTGCATCCAGATGGCGACCGCGCAACCAAAGCTTACATGAAACGCACGCTTTCTGACGCTTTCGGTTGGTAGAAAAGCCCCTGTCCGTGTGATATCATGTAGAAAACGGCCCGTGGGATGCACGGGCATGAATGAGAGGCGGACAAATGGAAAGAAAAAAGTACATCGACAATATCCGGTGGATCACTGTGGCGCTCGTAGTGGTCTATCATGTGATCTTCATATTCAACGGCACAGGCACGCTCGGCGGAGTTGGGCCGCTGTGCCCGGTGCAGTATCAGGACGCGGTGCTTTACCTGCTGTACCCGTGGTTCATGCTGCTGCTGTTCGTCGTTTCGGGGATGTGCGCGCGCTTTTATCTGGGCCGTCATACGCATAAGGAGTTCATCCGCGAAAGGACCGTGAAGCTTCTTGTCCCGTCCACGCTCGGCGTTGTGGTTTTCGGCTGGATACTGGGCTATTTCAACATGAAGATCGGCGGCGCTTTTGACAGCATGGGCGCTGTGCCGAAGCCCGTGCTGTTCGTCATCATGTGCCTTTCGGGCACCGGGCCGCTGTGGTACATCCAGCTTCTGTGGGTGTTTTCGCTGCTGCTCACGGTGTTCCGCCGCGTGGAGAAGGACCGGATGAGCACCCTCTGCGCGCACACGACGCTGCCCGTGCTGCTGGCGCTCACGGTGGTCATATATGGCGCGGCGCAGATAGGCAATGTGCCTGTTGTCGTCGTATACCGCTTTGGGATATACGGCGCGGGTTATCTCCTCGGCTACCTCGTGTTTGCGCATGATGAGGTCATGACACGGCTTGAAAAGGCGTGGCTTCCGCTGACGGCCGCGGCGCTCATTCTGGGCGCTGCATTCACGGCCGTGTTCTGGGGGCAGTCCTATGCCGGACATGAGGTGCTGGATACGCCGCTGTGCAATGTCTTTGCATGGATAGCCGTTCTGGCGGTGCTGGCGTTCATGAAGAAGTGGGGTGGCTTTGACAATGCCTTTGCCCGCTGGATGATGCGCAAGTCGTGGGGGCTTTATCTGTTCCACTATCTGCCGCTTGCCGCCTGTGCGTATTATATCTACGCCCTGCCAATCCCCGCGGTGCTGAAATACCTGCTGACGGCGGCGTCCGCCGTGGCCGGCGGAGTGCTGCTTTATGATATCATAAGCCGCATCCCCGTCCTGCGCTGGTGCGTGTGCGGGATAAGCAGAAAGAAATAAGGCCGCGCAATACGGCGCTGCCGTGATAAGAAAAATAGGCTTGACGAATATCGTCAGGCCTATTTTGCGTGATCCATATGCGGCCGTTTACAGCTTTGTACCGGACTGCTTGCCTATGTACTCTTCAATCATATAGGAGTATTTCAGCATGAACTGCGTGTTGAAATCGTCCAGATCAAGACCGGTTACTGCCGCTATCTTCTGCTTGCGGTAAGATAGCGTGTTGCGGTGCAGGAACATTTCATTCGCTGTCGCGGCGCTGTTGAAGCCGTTCTTCGCAAGGCAGCATAGGGTCTCGTACAGTTGACTGCCGTTCTGCTTGTCGTACTCCATGAGCTGGAGAAGCGCAGGGTGGCAGTAAAACCCGACCTTGCGGCTCTGCGCCACATTGTTTATAAGATCGTATAGCGCCACATTTTTGTATTCATACAGGTTCTCAGGCAGATTGAGCAAGCCGTTTAATTCTATGGCTTTCACCGCCTGCTCATAGTAATACCTCATAGATGTCACGGTAGAAAACGGGTTGCTGACGCCGCAGATAAGGTGCTCATGCTCGCACAGCGACAGGAGCTTGCTCATGTCCTCTTCTGCCAGTGCCGGTGCGTCATCCGAAAGGCCGAAGAGAATGACCATCATCTTGTTGTAATATACATATCTCTCGCGCGGGAACATCTGCCGCAAAGCACGCGGCATATCGTCCTTGACATAGTTTGTTCCCTGAAAGAACCGCGGCTTCACCGCCGCGATGCACATGCGGTTCGGGAATTTCATTTCCCCGGCGTATATGCGCGCGTTTATCTGCTCCGACGGTATACCGCGGAAAATATCAATAAGCAGATTGTCATATAGCCCGTTCTTCACGCTGTCCGCATTGATGTTTTTTAGCATGAACTCTGTCGCGGCATAGCTGATGTACGACAGCACATCCTCGCAGTACGTACTGAAGTTCTCTTCTTTCTGAAGCATGAACACATATCCGTAGAGTTCGCCGTTAATGCGTATCCGCTTGGCAAGGTAATAGAGCTGATTATCCTTGCAGTGGCGCAGCAGCGGGCCGTCATTCTGTTCATCGCCATGCTGCGCGCTCACATTATATATGTGCTTTATGAAAAACGGCGGGCAGAAGCCTCGCTCTACGCTCTCTATCCAGAGCGAGTCATTGAGCGTGAACGGGTGCGAGTGCGTGATGATTTTGCCGCTCATGTCGATTATAGTAATGTTTATGTTCAGTTCCTTCGCCATCGCATCCACGATCGCGTCGAGTCCCTTGCCGTACATGATCATTTCCATCATACGCATTCGCAGGCTCTGAGACTTGTATTCATGCCGCAGCAGCTCCTCGGCAGCCGCCACCGCAGCAGGCAGCTCATCCGGTTTGAACTCCGCCCAGCTGCACTGAGCCGCATTGAGTTTGTCGGAACTGTCTCCGCTCCACAAAAGGTATTCTCCAAGCGTGCCAGTGTTCACACTGCACAAATCGTCAGACCACGTTAATGCATCTTCACCGGGTGCTTTCTTGGCATCCGCCTTATCAATATAATACACGTTGCCGTCTTTCACGATTTGCTTTGACAAAACGGTATATTTCTCAGCCAATTCACTCAGCAATTCAGAAAATTTCATATTGTCACCTCATTAACTATATTATGCCCTGCGCACAAAGATTTCAAGAACTTTTTGTGTTTCAGGTTTGCCGCACAATATTGCAGCATCGTTTGTGCGGCGCGCACATTTACAGATCGGCCTCTTGATGATATTTTTTTAACAGTAAGCAGTACAAAACAAAAAAGCGAAATTTCAGGAGGTAAACATGAAATACGAAAAGCTTTTTGAAAAAGGTAAGATCGGCAAGCTCACGCTGAAGAACCGCATAGTCATGACACCGATGGGCACCGGTTTTGCCGCAGCATCCGGCGAAGCATCCGAGGAGATCACCAAGTTCTACGAGGAACGCGCAAAGGGCGGCGTCGGCCTCATCATCTGCGAGGTGTGCCGTGTCGATGAGCTGTCCGGCATTGCTCAGCCTTGCCAGCTCCGCGCGACCGACATGAACGTCATTCCGAGCTTCACCCGTATGGTCGACAGGATCCACGCATACGACACAAAGGTATTCATGCAGCTGCACCATCCCGGTAACGAGGCCTTCCCCATCACGCTGCACGGTAATCCCGTCATCGGCCCGTCTCCCGTGATGTGCAAGACCGTCGGCGTTGTTCCGAAGGAAATGACCACCGCCGAGGTCGAGGCTATGGTTAAGAACTATGTCAAGGCCGCTGTCATCGCAAAGACCGCCGGCTTCGACGGCGTCGAGATTCACGCGGCGCACGGCTACCTCGTCAACCAGTTCATGAGTCCGCACACCAACCACCGCACCGACAAGTACGGCGGAGACTTCTTCAACAGGATGCGCTTCATTTCCGAGATCATCATCAGCATCCGCTTTGCCTGCGGCGCTGACTTCCCCATTTCCGTGCGTATGAACGGCACTGACTTCTGGGATGATGGCAACGATGAGAAGGAATGCCAGCACATCGCCCGCTATCTCGAGTCCCTCGGCGTTGCATCCCTCAATGTCTCCAGCGGCTCCTATGAGTCCGGCTGGTCGATCATCGAGCCCTACCCCTATCAGGAAGGCTGGAAGAAGCATCTTGCAAAGGGCATCAAGGAATGCGTACATATCCCCGTCATCGCCGTCAATACCGTCAAGCACCCGGCTCATGCTGAGGCTATGCTTGAAGAGGGCGTGTCCGACTTCGTCGGCGTTGCGCGCGGCAACCTCTGCGATCCGGAATTCGGCAACAAGGCAAAGCGCGGTGACGATGCTCGTGTGCGCAAGTGCATCGGCTGCATGAACTGCTTCAAGCAGGCTGGCCTCGGTCGCGCGATAGAGTGCGCAGTCAACCCTGTGCTCGGCCGCGAGACCTACCGCGGAGACGACAAGCTCATCAAGAACGGCGACGGCAGGACCGTTGCAGTCATCGGCGCAGGCCCCTCCGGTCTGCAGGCTGCCATTACTCTTGCAAAGCGCGGCTTCAAGGTCGTTGTGTTTGAAAAGTCCGACCGCATCGGCGGTAACATGAACCTCGCTGCTGTTCCTCCCTGCAAGGGGCTTATCAGCGAGTTCATCGAAACTCTCGGTATTGAGGCCGCAGACCTCGGCATTGATATCCGTCTCAACACTCCCGGCACCGTCGAGGCTGCAAAGGCAGTCGGCGCAGTCGGCGTGGTCATCGCGGCAGGCGGCATCGATATAATCCCGCAGGTCGACGGCATTGACAAGGCATACACCTACAGACAGGTCCTCAAGAACGAGGTCGAGCTCAAGGGCAAGAAGATCGCCGTTATCGGCGGCGGCCTCACCGGTCTTGAGACCGCGGAATACCTCAGTGATTTTGACAATGAGGTCTCCGTTATAGAGATGGCTCCCGCCGTCGGCACCGCAATGTACCGCAGTGTTACTGACGCAGTTGTCGGCCACATCACCAAGAACGGCGGCCATATAATGACCGGCACGATGTTCAAGGCTGTCGGCGACGGATTCGTCACTCTCAACAGCCTTGCGACCGGTTATGATACCGACGCTCTCTTTGACGCATGTGTTATCGCAATGGGCGTAAAGCCCAACGATGCGATCGTGGCCGAGTTTGAAGCCGCATTTGATAAGGTCGCAGTCGTCGGCGATACAGTCGAGCCCGGCAACATCGCAGACGCGACCCACTCCGGTCTCAACAAAGCGTTCGTATTTTAAGTGCTGGTGCAGCAGGAAAGGAGTATCACAATGAAAGAATTCAAGGATAAAGTCATAGTTGTCACCGGCGGTGCGCGCGGCATAGGCAAGGCCATTGCCGTCGAAGGCGCAAAGCGCGGCATGAACGTCGTCCTCAACGACATAGACCCTCTGGTCTGCGAAACCGCAAAGGAGATCGAAGCAATGGGCGTGAAGTGCGTCGCCCAGAACGCCGATATCTCCATCTACGAGAACATCGAAGCTCTTCTCAAGCTCACTCTTGATACTTTCGGCCATGTCGACATTCTCGTCAACAACGCCGGCTGCGCCGTCTCCGGTGCGATCTGGAAGCTGCCCAAGCGCGATATTGACTGGATAACCGAGCTCAACTTCCTCAGCCATCTCTACGGCATGAAGATATTCCTGCCGCAGATGATCGCTCAGGGCACTCCCTGTGAGATCGTCAACGTCGAATCCACCGCCGGTCTTATGACCTCCGGCAAGGCAACGATGTACCACGCGACGAAGGCTGCCGGTGTTGCGACCTCCGAGAGCGTATACATCGCGATGAAAGAGAACAACTACCCCATCAATGTCCACTGCCTCGTTCCCGCGTATGTCAAGACCACAATCCACCTTGCCGACCTGCACCGCCCCGAGCGCTTTGCCATCAACGACGATCCTTACTATACCAGCGAGGAGTACAAGGCCGGTCAGCTCCGCGGTACGCGCGGCGTCATGAGCGGCATCCCCGACTGGTATGTCGGCGAGTGCGTCTTCACCGCCATTGAGGATGAGAAGTTCTATATCTTCACTCACCCCGAGTCTCAGGTCGTTGCACAGCCGCGCGTCCAGCGCCTTGCATCCGGCATCAATCCCAAGACCTGATCGTACAGCATAAATCAAAGTGCCGCGTAAAAGCGGCACTTTGATAAAACATGAAATTCATATTCAGAAAGGCGGTAAATCTATGTTCACAAACTACGAAAACGCTAAAGTAGTCATCACCGGCGGCGCCAACGGCATCGGCAAGACCCTTGCTCTCGGCTTTGCCAAGCGCGGTTCCGATGTTGCGATAATAGACATCCACGGCGATGAGGCCGAAGCCGTCGCAAAAGAGATACGCGGCATGGGCCGTAAGTCCTTCGCAATGCAGGCTGACGTTTCCGTCCTTGACGAGTGCAAAGCGATTCTTGATAAGACGATGGCCGAGTTCGGCCGCTGCGATGTGCTCGTAAATAACGCGGGCGTTTCCGCGCTCTCCGATGTTGAGCATATCCCGGAGAAAGACATACGCTGGGTCTATGAGACTAACGTATACTCGCACTGGTTTATGATGCAGAACTTTCTCCCGCAGATGCGCAGCCAGAAATCACACTGCCAGATAATCAACGTCTGCTCCATAGCCGGCCTCATTTCCATGAACGGCGCTCCCGCGTATTTCAGCTCCAAGCATGCCGCGGTCGCACTCTCCGAGTGCGTGTATAAGCAGCTCAAGGCAGACAAGGCCGATATAGACGTGTCCATCTTCTGCCCCGGCTATATAAACACCGAGATGCACCTGACCGACCGCCATCGTCCCGATCGCTTCGCCATCCATGACGATGAGCCGTATTACCACACCGAGGAGTACGCAAAGTTTGTCGCGTTCAACAAGTATCTGCTTGAAAACGGCGCTGATGTAAATGTGGCTGTGGAGACGATCTTCAAAGCACTTGAGAAGGAGCAGTTCTATATTCTCGATACGCCGAAGTATGAGCGCCTGCTCTGCGAGCAGGGCGTCTTTGAAGCGGAGAAGATCCGTCCAGTCGACTATTACACACTGAACTGAATATCAAAATCTGAATAAACACGAGGAGAATTTACAATGGAAGAAAAAATCGGCAAGAAATTTTTGCTCTATTTCCGCCTCGCGCTTCTCTGCTGGATCCTCATTGCAAACGCGATCCTGCACATCATCGGTTTTTCCTACGGCTGGCTGATCTTCATCAGCAACATCATGCTCTTCACCCTTGAGGGCGATGTCAAGGAGCGCTTTCTCACCGTTGAGATAGGCGGCCTTGTCGGACTCGTGCTCACTGTGCTCGCAATGCTCGCCATCTCCGCCCTGACTCCGATCGTCGGCGATCTCTTTGGTCTGCTTATCCCGCTCGCCGCTGTTCTCGCGCTGCTCATCCTCGGTCATCCCTATGCGCCCAAGGTGCTCAACAACGTCGGCTTTGCCTATCTCACCTGCGCCTGCATAGATACCACAGCTTTCGCAAGCAACATCGGACTGTTCATTCTCGTTTTTGTTGTCGGTTCTCTGGTGTTCAACGGCGTGTGCGTCCTGCTTATGAAGCCGATGAAGGCGCTCGCCATCAAGAGTGTGACAAAGGCCGCAAGTAAAGCCTGAACCCCTCGTTACAACAACTAAAATCACAAATAGGCTTGACGAATATCGTCAGGCCTATTTTCTTATATGTGCTTTTGTGTTTTCCCTTTCACGCCACGGGCTGCAAGAACTGCATGCTGAATGCCTCCGCCATGATCTCATCCGCGCGCTGCACGGATATCATGTCATAGTTTATCATCTTCTGCATGACCGTCGTCATGCGCCGTGTGGCAAGATAAATGCTGTTGTTGGGGGAGTAAAGCGACGGCGCGTTCGGCAGACCGGCGAGCATGACAGCCTCGCTGTCGCTCAGCTCCTCCGGCGATTTCCCGAAATAGCCCTCGCTGGCGGAGTATATGCTGTAAAATCCGCTTCCGAAATATATGGAGTTGACGTACATTTCAAATATCTCCTTCTTCGTGTACGTGTCCTCTATCGCCCTCGCGGCGAATATCTCCGCAAACTTGCGCTCCAAATGCTTCTTCTGTGTGAAAAGCTCATTCTTGGCAAGCTGCTGGGTGATGGTGCTGCCTCCCTCGGCAAATGACAGTGTCTTTATGTCCACAAGAATGGCGCGGCAGATGGAGATATAGTCAATGCCGTGGTGGCTTTCAAAGCGCCTGTCCTCGGCGCAGATAACGGCGTCGATATATATCTGCGGCAGCTCGTCATACGACATGTAGCGCGACACGTAGCTGCACCGCTGCCGTATATCGTCCTCAATGGACTCAATGGGCTTCTCCGCAATGGCCTCCTTATACATTCTGTAGCCCTTCACGCCGAAGTAGCCGCCCAGCAGCAGCGCCGCGGCCAGACCCACCAGCACGACCCACAGAAGTATCCGCCAACCCAAGCGGGGTTTTCGCTTTGTTTTCATATGTATACCACCTCGACTTTCAAGCAGATATGTTCATTATATACGCCATCGCGCCATAAGTCAAAGCTTGTGGGGCCTTTGTGGCAAAATTCCGCTTAATTTTTGCTTAAGCCTCTTCAACCGGCCGCGGCACGACGGCGGAAAGATGCCCCCAGCGCAGCGCGCGCTCAAGCGTTCCAGCAAGGCGCGGCAGACTGCGCATGACATAGCCGCGCTCCAACGCCGTGCAATCAAGCCCGGTGCAAAGCCCCTCCGCCGCGGCGGACAGCGCGGAGAGGAGCCGCGCCCTGTCCCGTCCGCGCAGCACGGCGGAAAGCTCCTCCGCGTCGCAGCACAGCGCCCCAACGTCGCACCCTGTCAGCACGCAGCCGAGGGCAGTCACCAGCACCGGCTCATATATGTTCATCACGGCCTGCGCGTAACCGCCGTCCAGCCCGCACAGCAGCGCGCGCACGCGCCGCGGCGCAAAATGCCGGCAGAAGCCGTTTTCGGCCTCCAGCCGGTCAAGGTATCGCTTGATGAATTCTATCCCGTCCGCCTCCGGCAGGCCGGGAAACGGCGGATAATCCGCCGTGATGTGCGTCTCGTGCGCGAAGAACTCCGGCCTGTACAGCTTGAAAAAGCCGCCTATGCCGTCTATGACCGTCGCGCGGTAAAATACGTTCTCCGTCTCAAAAAGCTCCGCGCCAATGTGCCGCCACTGTACCTGCGCCGCGGCGGTCATGCGCAGTATCCGCTCAAGCCCCGCGACATACAGCCCGGACAGCGGCTCATGCAGCACGGCGGACAGCGCCGCGTCTGCATCCGCGCGGGATTTGAGCTCCACACTGAGCGTGTATAAAATAGAACTGGCCAGCTCCTGCGCCGTTTCCGTGCGGATGGAGCTGCTCCGCCCCTGCGTGAGCTTTGCCGTCCTGTCCGCCAGAAGCGCCGCACACTCCGCCCCTATGCGCGCCCTGTCCTCCGTGCCGGTAAGGCCGCGGCGGCCGGCCTGCTCCATAAGGGATGTGAAGTAATTCCGCGCGTCAAGCGCGGCGCTGTCGATAAGCCGCGGCCTTGCAAGCTCAGTCATGCGCGCTCTCCTTTATTTTCAGCGCGCCGCGCTCGCCTGCACGCACGTTCAGCCGCCGCGCAAGCTCCGGCAGAGCCTCATCCGCCAGCAGCTCCAGCGAACCGCGGCATTCCCCGTCAAAGGCGCGCTTCATGCACCGTATCAGCGCCTCGTCGCTCACGCGGTCATAGGTGTCGTTCTTGAAGGCGTAAAAAAGTTCGATAAGCCCTTGCAGCGTCTCCGCGTAGTCCTCCTGTGTGATATAAGGCGAGTCGCAGAAGGCGGATATTATGGCGCGCGCCGCGCCGCCGCCAAGCTCCACGCGGTTTGCCGCCTTCAGCGCCTCTGCCCGCGTCTGCGCCAGCATGAGCGCCTCCTGCGCCGTCAGCGTAAGGCCGTATTCCGCCGTCTCCGCGTTGCCGGATAAAAGCTCATCCGCAAGCTGCGGCGTCGCCGCCGCGCCGAAAAGCCCGAGCGCGCCGTTCGCTATGTCCTCTATCATGCGTCCTCCCGTTCCCGCGCCGTATCGCGCAGGGCATACATGCGGTCAAACTGCCGGATGTGCGCCGCGATTGCTGCCATGGCCTCATCCTCGCGTTCCGGCTCACGGTCGCACAGGGATATGTACAGGCATATCGGCGACACGTACTGCACCGCCATCGTGCGCGCATCGCCCTGCCGGTACAGGCCGCGCTTCATAAGGCGGTCAAAAAGCACCTCATGACAGTCTATCAGCTCCGTCATATAGCGGCGCGTGTACAGCCTGGCAAACTCCGCGCTGCTGAACTGCTCAATAGTCAGAAGGCGGCGGAAGCGCCCGGCGTACTCGTCGTGCAGAAGCCGGTGTACGAGTGCCTGCGTTTTCTGCACCAGCACGTCCTCCGTTATCAGGCTGAAAAATCCGTCTTCCTCCGCCGCGGCCAGCAGATACGCGCGCATGACGTCCTCCTGCCTGTCGCCGCGCTGCTCCATGTCCTCAAGTATCGCGTCAAATATGGCGCGCTTGTTTTTGAAGTGCTTGTAAAGCGACGGCGCTTTTATCCCCGCCGCGGCCGCGATTTCCTCCACACCGGCGGCTGTGTACCCGCGCGCGGAGAACACCGTCAGCGCCGCGTCCATAATGCGCCGGCGCGCGGATGGCTTCTGTTCCATGCCGGACCTCCTTGAGCTAAAAATATTTAGCCACATTATAGGCTAAAAACTTTTAGCTGTCAAGCCCGCATATGCCCCCGGCAATAAGCCTTGACGGGAGCCGTCTGTGTTTATATACTGTTCTCATCAGTTCTGTATATCTGTATATGAAGGGTCATGCCATGCACTATGTAAAGGCAAAGGGAATACTGTCCGCGTCAAACGGGATGAACCTGTACCGCGGCTGCTCTCACGGCTGCATTTACTGCGATTCGAGAAGCGCGTGTTATCACATGGCGCACGCTTTTGAGGATATCGAGGTCAAGGAAAACGCCATTGAACTGCTGGAGGCCGCCCTCCGGCAGAAGCGCAAAAAATGTATGCTTGGCACAGGCTCCATGACCGACCCGTATATCCCGCTGGAGATGGAGCTGGGGCATGTCCGCCGGGCGCTGGCGCTGGCGGATAGATACGGCTTCGGCTTCACGCTGATAACGAAGTCCGACCGCGTGCTGCGGGATATAGACCTGCTGAAAGCCATCAACGACAAGACGAAATGCGTCGTGCAGATGACGCTTACAACGTATGACGAGGCGCTGTGCAGAAAGCTTGAGGCGAACGTCTGCACGACGAAGGCCCGTGCCGCCGCGCTGAAAAAGCTCCATGAGGCCGGAATACCCACGGTCGTCTGGCTCAGCCCGATACTCCCTTTCATCAACGATACGGAAGAAAATATCCGCGGGATATTGGACTACTGCATAGATGCCGGGGTGTACGGCGTCATCTGCTTCGGCATGGGGCTGACGCTGCGCGAGGGGAACAGGGAGTATTTTTACAGATGCCTCGACAGAGAGTTCCCGCACATGAAGGAAAAGTATATACGTACCTACGGCATGAGTTATCAGATAGAAAGCCCGAGAAGCGGCGCGCTCATGAAGCTGTTTCACGAGACCTGCGAGGCCAGCGGCATTGTCCACGATAATCAGAAGATATTTGAGTATCTGAATACGTTTGAAGAGAAAAACGCCCCCGTCCAGATGAACCTTTTTGACTGAGACATAAAAATATAAGCCCTTTCAGGGCTGAGCAAACCTCCGGATGACCCGGAGGTTATTTTATTTTAAATTCAGAAGGGAACTCATCAAAAATTATGTACAATCTATCTATTCAACAGATCGGAGGTCAGATCATGGAGTACGGATACGCAAGAGTTTCATCGAAGGAGCAGACGGAGCAGCGGCAGATAATCGCGCTGACGGAGTTCGGCGTTTCGTCAAAAAACATCTATATGGACAAGCAGTCCGGAAAGGACTTTGAGCGCCCCCGGTATAAGCGCCTGATAAAAAGACTGCGGCCGGGCGACCTTCTCGTCGTCCAAAGCATTGACCGCCTTGGCCGCAACTACAGCGAGATTTTGGAGCAGTGGCGTCTCATCACAAAGGAAAAGCGGGCGGACATACTGGTGCTGGACATGCCGCTGCTGGATACGCGCTCGCAGGGCAGGGATCTGACTGGGGTGTTCATCGCCGACCTTGTGCTGCAGATCCTGTCCTACGTGGCGCAAACGGAGCGCGAAATGATCCGAAAGCGGCAGGCAGAGGGAATTGCGGCGGCCAAAGCCAGAGGGGTTCATTTCGGGCGAAGCCCCATGCCCATGCCGGAGGCATATGAAAAAGTGCGGCAAAAATGGGAAAACGGCGAGCTGTCAGCCCGTGCCGCCGCTGCCGCATTGGGCGTATCTCACAGCACATTTTTGAAATGGGTACGGGAAGGCCAATAAACAGATAAAAAAGTACACTTTTGCTTACAAAAAGTAAATCCCCGCAATCGATCAACTATCAGCACATTTTCCAGCATAAAGTATATCACACGTACTTTTTCAACGCAAGAGTTCGGCGGTTTTTAAAGTGTACCTTCGTATCCAGCCATTTGAGATAAAACAATTGGAAACGGAGAGAAAAATATGACTGCGCAGAACATGACCGGCTACCCGTCCATAGATAAGCCGTGGCTGAAATACTACACCGAGGAAGCTATCCATGCCCCGCTGCCGGATGGGTCTATGTACGACTACATGACCGTCTGCAATGTAGGACGGATGGATGAACCTGCGCTGAATTACTTTGGGAGAAAAATCACCTATCGGGAACTGGTTCATGAGATTGACTGTGCGGCAAACGCTTTTTCCAAAGCTGGAATTCAGAGCGGAAGCATTGTGGCGGCATTTGCACTGAACACGCCGGAATGTATCGCTTCGATTTACGCACTGAATCGGCTTGGCGCGGTGATTGATCTTCAATATGTGAATCTGTCCCCAAGGGAGGTTTTGGCGAATCTCCAAGCTACACATACTCAATTTATTCTGACAGCAGATACCTTCCTGCCTCTGATTGAGGACGCACTTGAGTTGGGACATCTTGGCGATTCCATGCAAGTCATTGTGGCTCCGGTAACCCGTTCCTTACCGCCTTTGAAGCGGCTTTTCTTTCCGAAGCCGAAGAAACGCAGCAAGGTCAAGAACATTCTGCATTTTGAGGATATTTGCAGGAGTGACGATTGCCAGAATGGCTTTCCCATTGGAAAAGCGGATGCTCCGGCCCTGATCGTTCATACCAGCGGAACGACCGGCGTACCCAAAGGCGTCCTGCTTAGCAGCAGGAACGTAAATGCCATTGCAGTAGAATACAAAAACTCTCTACAAATTTTGAGGGCAGGCGATACCATTCTGAATATTGCGCCGCCGTTCGTTGCCTTTGGGGTATGTCTTGCCATTCATGCACCGCTGTGCCTTGGGCTACAGGTCTGCTTAAGCCCTTCTCCCAATCCCGAAACGAACGGGAAGACATTCGCTTTCTATAAGCCGACGCACTTCCTCGGCGGGCCTGCACACATCCGAAATATCATTCAGGTGCAGAAAAAGAAAAAACAAAAGCTGTCCTTTGTCCAAACGATAGGCTATGGCGGCGAATCGATTTCAAATGCAGATGCAGAACAGTATGTATCGTTCTTTAGTAGTAACGGCGCTGCCATCTCGCATCTTACTCCCGGATACGGTATGACGGAGTTCGGCGGAACGGTTGTCTTGACAGGTAGCACAGTCTGGCGAGAAGGTAGCGTTGGTATTCCTTTTTCCTTGGCTAACGTAAAGATCGTTGATTCGGATAGCTGCGACGAGCTGCCCTATGGGAGCACCGGAGAGATATGGATGACCTCGCCAAGCATGATGCTGGGATATTATCAGAATCCCGACGAAGACAGCAAGGTGATGGTTACTGATAAGGACGGTACTCGCTGGTTAAGAACAGGCGACCTTGGTGAGATCGACCAAGATGGCTTCTTGTTTCTCCGAGGGCGGATCAAGCGAATTTATCTTGCCAAGGGCAGGGATAACAGCGTTTATAAGATGTTTCCCGATTATATTGAAAGAGTTATTCGAGAATGTTCGCCTGATTCGGCATGTGCGGTTGTCACCAAGAGTGAAGACGGTATCTTCTATGTTCCTGTCGCATTTGTTGTGGGAGAGAAAGAGACCTTTGTAAAGATCCAGCAGCACTGTGAAAGCCACCTTCCGGAATATATGGTTCCAAGCGAAATCCGCTCAATCGACCATATACCGAGTACGGCAACCGGAAAAGCGGACTATCACCTGTTAGAAAGCATTATCAGAGGAGAGCGGCGGAAATGAATGAGAACATGACGGGCTATCGTCGTCAGCTTCGGCGCGCCTATAACCGTCGGCGATAAGGACGGCAAGCAGGAAAAGTTTGAAGAGCTGTCCGCCGCTTTCTCGACGCTGAAATATGAGACCTTTGCGCGGTGCTGCAAATGCGCCCGTGAAAGCGTAAGCGAGGAAGCTTGGAATGCGTGCGTCACCGGCATAGTCAAGGCATACCCGCGTCTCGACATTGAATATGAAAAATCGGTAATACGCAAAACCCATACAGCGCCGGAAGAAGCCTTTGCGCATCTGTCGCAGCTCATCCCCTCCCGCGAAAACGCGTTTTTGCTAAGAACGAGAGAAGGAGATATGTGGGAATGAGAAATATCGGCCTGATGCGCTGAATAACTCAATGATGGATTTTTTTGACTGAGCCGAAAACCAAACAGCGCCTGTCTGCAAAACGCAGACAGGCGCATTTTTATCCCATATATCACGCGGGCTTCACTATATTCCTGACCCACACTCCCTTTTTCATAAGCACGAAGCCAATCGCGCATTTTATGACGTCCAGCCCGTTGACGATGAAGTATATCGGCACGATGGGCAGCGCGGTGAAGCGGGAGAGGCAAAAGGCCGCCGACACGGAGACCGCCCACGTAAAGCAGCTATCGAACAGAAAGGTGATAAGCGTGTTCCCGCCGGAGCGCAGAGTAAAGAACGCGCAGTTTGCAAAGCCGAACAGCGGCATGCACACCGCGGCCACGCGGATAAGCTCCGTCGCCAGCAGGCGGATGCTCTCCTCGGTGTTGTATATGCGCGGGATGTACGGCGCGCACAGCGACAGCAGCGTGCCCATTATAAGGCAGCTTGCCAGACTCAGCGTCAGCATATGCCACGCGGTGCGCCGCGCGTTCGTCAGCCTGTCCGCGCCCAGCTCCTGCCCGACGACTATCCCCGTCGCATTGCCGAGGGAGAGGAAGGCCTCGTTGAATATCTGCGAGACGGTGTTGCATATGTTCATCGCCGCGATGACCTGAATGCCGCGCACGGAATAGCATTGCAGCAGTATCGCCTGCCCCGTGCCCCACATCAGCTCGTTCAGCAGCAGCGGCAGAGACTTTGAAAGTATCTGCCCCGCAAGCTCCCGCGGGATGCTGAAGCTCTTGAACACGCCGCGCAGGAAGGGGAAGCGCTCGATATTCCGCCGCGCGCCGAGGATGACGATGCCAAGCTCCACAAAGCGCGACAGCACCGTCGCAATGGCCGCGCCCACGACGCCCAGCCGCGGGAAGCCCAGCAGGCCGAAGATCAGCAGCGAGTTGAAAACGAAGTTGACGACGATGGCGGCAATGCTGGCCTTCATCGGCAGCACCGTCTGCCCCGTCTCTCTCAGGGTCCCCGCGATGCACTGCGTAACGGCGAAGGGGATAAGCCCCACCATCATAATGTGCATGTATTCCCGCGCGTAGCCCAGCGTCGCGGCGGCGTCCTGCGCGCTCGTGTCACTGGCGATGTAATCGCATATGAGCGCCGGCCCCGCAAAGCCCAGCAGCAGTATGGCCGCCGCGGTGATGAGCGAGGCAATGACCAGCTTGAAACGGAACGTGTGCCGCAGCCCGTCCATATCCCCGCTGCCGTAGAACTGCGCGCCGAATATGCCGGCCCCCGCGGTGCTGCCCCAGATGCAGAGATAGTATACGAACAGAAGCTGACCCACTATCGCCACGCCGCTCATTGGCAGCGTGCCCACCTGCCCGACCATGACGTTGTCCAGCAGGCTCACGATGTTTGTCAGCGTATTTTGAATGATGATGGGCAAAACCACGGTCAGCACATGGCGGTAAAACGCCCTGTCGCCGAACATGCACTCCCTCAGCGTCAGCTTTTCAGTGTGTTCCATATATACCTCCGTAAGCGCAGCGTTTGAATATTATACATTATCTGCGCAAAAATGCAACAGTGATATATTGAGGATCATTTCTTGAGCCCCGTCATCGAGCGCAGCAGCGCCGGAATGTCCGTCGGGCGGAAAAAGCGGCTCACGAAGCTGAGCACGAATTCGCGGCTCGGCTTCGCCGCGTCCAGCGCCTCGGCGCGTATCTCCTCCGGCATGGCGGTGTTCATCTTCACAAGATAGCCAAGCGCCTCGTCGAGCCGCGCCCTGCCGCGCGGATCCCACCAGTCCTCCGCCGTATAGGTCAGCCCCGCGCGCTCAAGCCGCGGAAGCGCCGCGCAAAGCCGCGCCCTGAAGTCGGCGTAGCTCCTCGCGCTGCCCCATGCGACCTCCGCCAGCGCGTATATCCGCGGGAATATGCGCCGCTCCAGCAGCGCGGCGTTATCTATATGCTCGCTCCACAGGCAGGCCTCAAACCCGTCCAGACTGCTGCCGGAGTACGCCGCGCGGCCGAAGTGGGCGCGCGTTTCGTATACCTTTTTCAGCGCCGTCATGCTGTGCGGATAGTCAAGGTACAGCTCGAACATGTCCGAGTATATCCACCGGCCGCCGCCCTCGGCGAACCTCTGCATCTGCGCGCGGTGCTGAAGCGTCCAGTATTGTATCTGCACATCCTCCGGCACGCGCCCCGCGCGAAGCGCCTCGTTCCAGCATACGGGCTTTTTACCGTGCCGCCTGAGCATCTCCGCGACGCGGCAGGTGAAGTAGCCCTGAAGCTGCTCCGTATGCGCAAGGCCAAGCGCCGCCATGCGCTTCTGGCAGTCCGGGCAGTTGTGCCAGCGCAGCTTCGGCGCCTCATCCCCGCCGATGTGGAAGCGCTCAGACGCAAACAGCGGGCACAGCTCATCCAGCAGCTTTTCTATGAAGTCGAACACGCCCTCCTTGCCCGCGCAGAGTATCACACTGAATATCCCGCCGCAGGTCTTTATGCCCACCGGCTCTCCCGTGCAGCTCAGCTCCGGGTACGCCGCGAGTATGGCGCTGACGTGCCCCGGCATGTCTATTTCCGGGATTATCTCCACGCCGCGAAGGCGCGCGTACTCGACGATGCCGCGTATCTCCTCCTGCGTGTAGTACTCTCCGCTCTGCGCGCACAGCTTCGGGAAAACGCGCGACTCTATCCGCCAGCCCTGGTCGTCGCTCAGATGCCAGTGCAGCGTGTTTATCTTCGCAAGCGATATCCCCTCGATTATCCGCTTGACCTCCGCCGCGGGGAAGAAGTGCCGCGCGCAGTCCAGCGAAAGGCCGCGGTGCGGGTACTCCGGCGCGTCGTCTATTTCGCACACGGGCAGACTGCCGCCGTCGATAAGCGCGTACAGCGTCGTCAGCGCCCATATGACGCCGCGCTCGCCCGCCGCGCGGACGGTGACAGAATCCTCGCCGATACAGAGCGTGTACGCCTCCTCCGCCATGGCGGCCTTTTCAAGAATGAGTGACGGCCCGCCGCCGCGGGAAAGCCCCGTGCGTTCAAAAAACGCCTCGGTGCAGTATGGCTCAAAATCGTTTCTTTCTATATGCATCGCGCCCGACAGGCGGCAGACGCCGCTTCCCACGCGCATGTGCGCCGGGGCGGGGATAATGCCGGTTTTCATGCTTCATGCCCTCCTTGCCGTGAAATACTTTTATATGTAAATTATAGTCCCTCCGCCGCCCTTTGTAAATGCCGCGCGCCGCGGCGGGGCGCGCTGTGCGCGGATGTTCACAAAATGTTCGTTGATTTCTTTTAATAAAAGGTCTAATATTAAATTATTCAAAATTGAAATATTCAAGATTGGAGCGAATCAGATGCTTGATCCGACAATGGCGGCGTCGAAAATGTACGGCCACGCCAACAATTTCCTTGAGGCGTATTATACGGTGATGCAGCCGCTCTGCCGCGAGACGGGGCTTCCGCCCATCGCGGTGGATATTCTCATGTTCGCGGCCAATAACCCCGAATGCGCCACGGCGCGGGATATATGCCGCTTCCGCGGGCTCAAGCCGGGCATAGTCTCCTTCCATGTGGACAGGCTTGCCGGGGAGGGGCTTATTGCGCGGCAGGACGTTCCCGGCGACAGGCGCAAAACGCGCCTTGTCTGCACCGCCGCGGCCGCGCCCATAATAGAAAAGGGCCGCGAATTGCAGGCGGAGTTCGCCGGGCGCATCCTCGCCGGGCTTACGGAGCCGCAGCTTGAGACCTTCCGCGCCTGCCTCGCGGCGATAGACCGCAATGTGGACAGCATCAAAAACGGCAAAGCAAAGGAGGACAAGGCATGATAAAAATACTTAAGAGAATGCGGCGGCGCGAGGCCGTCATGGCGCTCATCTGCGCCGTGCTCGTGCTTGGGCAGATATACTTTGACCTCACCCTGCCCGATTATATGACGAGCCTTACCAAGCTTATAAACACGCCCGGCGCGCAGACGGCGGAGATACTCGGCATCGGGCTTAAAATGCTCGGCTGCACGGCGGCCAGCGCTGTGCTGTCCGTTGCCTGCGGCTATCTTGCGGCAAGGACGGCCTCCGGCTTCAGCTACGCCGTGCGCAAGGACCTTTTTGACTGTGTGATGGATTCCAGCCGCGCCCAGATAAGCGCCTTTTCCGTGCCCAGTCTCATCACGCGCACCACGAACGACATCACCCAATTGCAGATGCTCGTGGCGATGGGCCTGCAGATGATGATAAAATCCCCGGTCATGGCCGTCTGGGCTGTTATAAAGATCCTCGGCAAGAGCTGGCAGCTCTCCGCCGTGACGGCGGCCTTCGTCGTCGTGATATGCTCGTGCATCCTTTCGATAATGATGGTCGTTCTGCCGCGCTTTCGCATCGTGCAGAAGCTGACGGATAAGATAAACCGCGTCGCGCGGGAAAACCTCACTGGCATCAACGTGGTGCACGCCTTCAATGCCGAGGCCTATCAGAATGAAAAGTTCGACGGCCCCAGCACGGAAATGATGAACACCCAGCTTAAAAACCAGCGCCTCATGGCGGTCATACAGCCGCTCATGGGCCTGTGCATGAATTCGCTTGCCCTCGTCATCTACTGGCTGGGCGCGGCGCTCATAAACCAGATTGCCGTCACGGATGCGGCGGCGCGGCTGAACATGTTTTCAAACGTCGTCGTTTTCAGCACCTATGCCACGTATGTGGTCATGTCCTTCATGATGATGGTCATGATATTCATGATGTTCCCGTCGGCACAGGTCTCGGCGGAGCGTATAAACGAGGTGCTTGACAGCGTCAACACCGTGCGCGAGGGCGAAGTGACGCAGAGCACGGAGAAGGGCACCGTGGAGTTTCGTGACGTGTCCTTCGCCTATCCCGGCGCGGCGGAGGAACAGCTCAGCCACATCAGCTTCCGCGTGGAGCGGGGGCAGACGCTTGCCGTCATCGGCGCGACGGGCAGCGGCAAATCCACGCTGATAAGCCTCATCCCGCGCCTTTATGACGCAACGGAGGGCGCGGTGCTCGTGGACGGGGTGAACGTCAGGGACTACGCCTTTGACGCGCTTTATGACCGCCTCGGCTACGTGACGCAGAAGGCAGTGCTCTTTTCCGGCAGTATAGAGGACAACGTCCTCTTCGGCGAGAGCGCCGCGCCGCAGGATGCCGGGAACACGGCGCGCGCCATAGATATCTCACAGGCGGCGGAATTCGTCAACGCGCTGGAGGAGGGCACAAACTACCGCATCGCCCAGCAGGGGCGCAACGTCTCCGGCGGGCAGAAGCAGCGCCTCGCCATCGCCCGCGCGATAGCACGCCAGCCTGAGATACTGATATTTGACGACTCGTTCTCTGCGCTCGACTATAAGACGGACGCCGCGCTGAGAAGGGAGCTTGCCGAAAAGCTCCCGGACGCCACGAAGATAATCGTCGCCCAGCGCATCAGCAGCATCCGCCACGCGGATAAGATAATCGTGCTCGACCGCGGCGAGGCCGTCGGCGTCGGCACGCATGACGAGCTTATGCGTAGCTGCCGCGTGTATCAGGAGATAGCCACGTCGCAGCTCAGCGCGGCGGAGCTTGCATGAAGGAGGGATATGTATGGGACCGCATAACAGAATGAACGTGACCGAAAAGGTCGATCTTCGCGCCTCGCTTTCGCGGTTGGCCGCATATATGCGCGGCGACGTTCCGGCCATCGCCGCGGCGCTCGTGCTGGCGGCGCTTGGCGCTGTGCTGACAATAATCGGACCGGGCAAAATAGGGGAGATGACAAACCTCATGGCGGAGGGCTTCGCCACGGGGATAGACCTCGCCGCCGTCGGCAGGATAGGCGTTTTCCTCGCCGTGGTGTACGCCCTCAGCGCGCTTTTCACGTTTATCCAGCACTATATCATGGCCACAGTGACGCTTGTAATGTCGCGCCGTATGCGCGGCGAGCTTTCCGAAAAGATAAACCGTGTGCCGCAGAAGTATTTCAACACCACCTCTCAGGGCGATGTGCTCAGCCGCATCACGAACGACGTCTCCACGCTCCAGCAGGGCCTGACGAACAGCCTGCCCACCATAATCAGCGCGGCCACGCAGTTTGTGGGCTGCCTTATCATGATGTTCGTCACGGAATGGCGGCTCGCGCTCACCTCGCTCGGCGTCACGCTCATCGGCCTTGCGCTGATAGTTTTCATCATGGCGCGCTCGCAGCGCTACTTCGCCGCGCGCCAGCAGAGCCTCGGCGAATTGAACGGGTATATTGAGGAGATGTATTCCGGCCATGAGGTCGTCCGGATATCCCGCGCCGGGCGCGGGGTCAAGGGGCGCTTTGACACGCTCAACGCCGCCGTGTATGACGCCAACTGGAGATCGCAGTTCCTCTCCGGACTCATGCAGCCGCTCATGAACGTCATCGGCAACGTCGCCTATGTGGCGGTGTGCGTGATAGGCTCGGTCCTCGCGCTGAGCGGGGCGATAAAATTCGGTGTGATAGTGTCCTTCATCATGTACGTGCGCCTGTTCACCTCGCCCCTGACGCAGATCGCGCAGGGCATGACGAATATGCAGACGGCGGCCGCCTCCGCAAACCGCGTCTTTGAATTCCTCGAAAGTGAGGAGCTTCCCGATGAGAGCGGTAAGAGCGCCGAGATGCCCGCCGTGCGCGGCGCTGTCAGCTTTGAAAACGTCCGCTTCAGCTATCCCGACGCGCCCGACAAGGTGATCATCAAGAACTTCTCCGCAGACGTGAAGCCCGGCCAGAAGGTCGCCATTGTCGGCCCGACGGGCGCGGGAAAGACGACCATGGTCAATCTCCTCATGCGCTTTTTCGAGATAAACAGCGGCAGCATAAAAATAGACGGCACGCCTATATCCGAACTTCGCCGCGAAACGGTGCACGATATGTTCGCCATGGTGCTTCAGGACACGTGGCTTTTCGAGGGCACCGTCAGGGAAAACCTTGTTTACAATATGCAGGGCATAACCGACGACGACCTTGAGCGCGTCTGCCGCGCCTGCGGACTGGACAAATTCGTCCACTCCCTCCCGCACGGCTTCGACACCGTCCTCTCCGACGCGACGAGCATTTCCGCCGGGCAGAAGCAGATGCTGACCATCGCCCGCGCCATGCTGCAAAATGCGCCCATGCTCATTCTGGACGAGGCCACCTCCTCCGTCGATACGCGCACCGAGCTTATCATACAGCGCGCCATGGATAAGCTCATGCAGAACAGGACGAGCTTCGTCATTGCCCACCGCCTCTCCACCATAAAGAACGCCGACCTCATCCTTGTCATGCGCGAGGGCGACGTGGTGGAAAGCGGCACGCACGACGAGCTTATGGCCAAGGGCGGCTTCTACGCGGAGCTGTACAACAGCCAATTCGAGCGCGCCTCATGACGCGCCGCCGGAGGGTAAAATATATAATAGTATAAAAATGTCTGCCGTTTATGTAAGCGGCAGACATTTTTTGTTCAGTTTAGGGTGAGGGAGAACATCCCGTCCCGGTTGCAGTAAAAGAGAAGCTTTGTGTCATAGCCGAAATCGACGTTCCTGAACTCGATATCGTAATGCTCAAGCGCGATATCCCGGCCATCGGCGTCGATGAAGTTCTCGCTGCGCAGTGCGTCGAGCTGATCCATGGCCTCGTCCATAACGCCCAGCACGTGCGCGCTGTCGCTGATAGGCTCAAGACTTGCGAAAATGCTGAATGAGAAGAACACGAACATCAGCATCCGCAGGTCAAGCTTCATGTCGCCCGCCTCCGTGTATGCAAGCATCCCGTCGCCGGGGGCGTATTCCATGCGCCCCTCCCGGCAGTGGTCAATGGCGAACAGCCGCCTGTCTGCAACATAGCTGCTTTCAAACCTGCCCATGTGGAAGTCGTTGAAGCTCAGCACCACGCCTGGAAACACGTCATATGCCGTCATGGTGCCGTCGCCCGTCTCATTGCGGAACTGCCACACGGGGCAGCCGTCGCTGTGCGCCAGCAGTATTGCGCCCTGATCTTCAAATGAGTTCGTATCCATTAGATATCTCCCGTATCACCCATCGGTTAAAAGCCTTTAACCGATGGGTAGTATATCATATAATTTTTGCCCTGTCTTTACCCGGCAGACCCGATTATACCAAACGGACATTTTCTGTCGATGCAAAATTCTGTCTTGAAACCGAAAAACATTGGTGCTACAATATATTCAAAGTATTCAGAATATGGATGGCCGCGTGACCGGCGGCATTTCAAATGCACATGGGTTAAACGCAACTAACCAGCAAAAAATATGATCCGCTTTGGGGGAGTATATGAACATCGCTTTTGAATTGAAGAATTACCGGCGCGACTGTCTGCTCGGCGCGCTTGGCGCGCTGCTCATGCTGATAGGCGACCTGTGCCTCAGCGTCATCCCCGCAAGCCCCGGCGACAGCGGGCTTTTCCTGCGCGGGGCGTATCTAAGCGGCGCGTATGGCGCATGGCGGCTTCCGCTGCTCACGGCGACGGGGCTTGTTGGCATGGCGCTCGGCTTTTTCACTGTGCGCGCCACCTGCGCGCGGATAAGGCCGCAGTATGCCCGCCTGCGCAGGGCCGTGCTCATCGGCGGCGTAATATATGTCAGCTCCGCCGCAGCGCTGCATTTTTTCATCGGCAGCCTTGCCGACTGGACAAGCACGCTTTCGCCCCTGCTGGGGCGTGATGAGGCGGCGGCGCTGATAAGTGCGGCGTATGGCCGGATAATGCCGGCCATGGGTATATCCTATGCGGGCATGGTGCTCTGGGGCCTTGGCGACGCTTATGCCGTGCTGGCGAATAAGACCGTCCTGCCGCGACGCATGTTTGTTTTCCACATGCTCGCCGTGCAGCTCGTTATGGCGCTCATCCCGGATGTGCGGCAGGCGCTGGACGCGCAGGTCTCCACGTGGGATTTCGTGCTCAGTCAGGGCTCCGGCAACGCGGGGCTGCTGATATGGATGGCGGCAAACGCGCGCTGGGCGGATAGGCAGATAAAAATGAAGGAGGCAAACAGCCATGAATGAAAAAATAACCCTCTCCGGCGTGCCGGAGACGATGCTGCAAACAGTCTATGCCCGCGCGAAGGAGAGCAGGACGCGCGGCGCTATCCACGACGCCAAGGCGGAGGAGCTTATAGACAAGCTCGACTATGACTTCTCTCTTGCCGATAAGGACGCAGCCATGCACAGCGGCGTCATTGCCCGCACCATCGTGCTCGATGCCTTGACGCAGACGTATCTTGAAAAGCACCACGGTGCAGTCGTCGTCAATATCGCCTGCGGCCTCGACACGCGCTGCTGCCGCGTTTCGGGGTATTCCCACTGGTATAACCTTGACCTGCCGGAGACCATCGCCGTGCGCGAAAGGATCATGCCGGAAAGCGGCAGCGTCTCGCAGATAGCAATGTCCGCCATGGACGATTGGGGAAGCCTGATCGCGGAGGCGGGCGTGCCCGAACTCGTCATTATCGAGGGGCTCACCATGTATCTTTCACAGGCGGATGTACAGCGCATCTTCGCCGTCATTGCCGCGCGCTTTGAAAGCGTTACGGTGTTCGTCGAAACGATGAATCCCACGGTCGTCAAGAGCTTCAAGGAAAAATCCATAGAGGGCAGCAACGCAAAGTTCACATGGGGCGTCAAGGACGGCAAGGCGCTTGCGGCGCTTCTGCCGGGATTCCGTCTCGTGGAGGAGCACAGCCTTACGGAGGGTATGGCGAAGTTCGTTCCTGTTTATAAGCTGCTGGACAAGCTGCCCGCCGTGCGCGGCATTTCCAACAAGATAATCGTTCTTGAGAAGTAAGCATTGAATACGGCGGGGAAAACGCGCCGCTCATGGCCGCCCTTCACGGCGGCCTCACGGGCGGGCACCCGGATATGTTTTCACAGGAGGTTCAGGCGGCGTATGCACGCGCGCCTGAGATGGATAAGAGGATAAGAAATGAAGGAAAGCTATATCACCGCAAGTTTCAAAAACACCGCCCATCGCTTCCCCGCGCAGGAGGCCGCGCTGAACGCGGCGTTTGAAGCGCGGATGGACGCCCTGCGGAAGGAATACGCCGCCGCGTCTGAGGAGACCAAGCGCCACCTTGAAAGCCAGATAATGCCGGGCATCGCGGCCTATGAGACGCTGCAGGCCGTAATGCCGAAGGAGGAGGCGCTTGAAACCGTCCACAGCTATGTGGAGGTTCGCGCGTGGAAGCTGCAAAAGGTGATTTTGAAGCTCATGCGCATCCCCGGCCTTTACAAAAAGGTGCCCGGAATATTTGCCAAACAGACGCCGAAGCTGTTCGGCGCGTCTGCGGGCTTCGCCGCGGTGGAGCATCAGGTCACGGGCGGCGTATGGCGCATCGACATGACGCGCTGTCCCTATAACGACGCCTGCGTGCGCCACGGCTGTCCGGAGCTGTGCCATTGCTTCTGCGACAGCGACGATATCACCTACGGCGACATGCACCCCAAGCTCGTCTGGCGGCGCACAAAGACCCTTGGCCGCGGCGGCGACTGCTGTGACTTCTGCCTGAAGCTCAGCGATAAATGAACCGGAGGAAAACGATGTTTTGGGATAACGTTGCGTTTGTGTACGACGTTTTTGCGAACGTCATCAATAAAAAGGCGGATGAAAAGCTATGCGCCGCAGTTGCGCGGCTCATTTCTCCGGCAGACGCGGTGCTTGAATGCGCCTGCGGCACTGGGCTTCTCAGCGGCGTGATAGCGCCCCGGTGCAAAAGCCTCGTTGCCACTGACCTCTCCGCCAACATGCTCCGCCGTGCGCAGAAGAAATACGGAAAGTACCCCACCGTGCGCTTTGAGCCGGGGGATATCATGCACCTTGCCTACCCCGATGAGAGCTTTGACGCGGTCGTCGCCGCGAATGTGATCCACCTGCTGGATGCGCCGTATAAGACCCTGCGTGAGCTTGACCGCGTCTGCCGCCACGGCGGACGGCTCATTATCCCCACTTATATAAATCAGACGGATAAGGGGAAAACCAACACCGTCTCCGACGCCATCGGCAAGGCCGGGGCGGACTTCAAGCGCGAATTCACGCTTGAAAGCTACAAGCGCTTTTTTGAGGACGCGGGCTATACCGGCGCGGAATATATCTTCTGCGACGGGCGGGTGCCCTGCGCCGTGGCTGTCATACAAAAACAGGGGAGGGAAGCCAAATGAAATTAAAAGAGCTTGACGAGAGTAAAATACGCGATATCTGCCGCGCGTTCGGCTATTACGATTACGGCGGCGAAAAGGGCCTCGTTTCCGCGTACTCCGGCCCGGAGGCGACTGCCGAATATATCTGCGGCTACGTCCGCGGGATGCTGAAGGGCGGCTTTCTCTACGACATGGTCAGATATCCAAAGACCCAATAAAGCCGGCGCGGGGCTTTGCCATGGCTGCCCCGTCATTGATATCATCCACGGCGCGAAGCGGGGACATGAGAATATGCTTCGCTGTCTGAAAGCGTAAAAAGGAGGAATCATTATGCTCTATTCTGAAAAAATAAAGACCTTTGCCGCCGCGCACCCGTGTGAGAATATCACGGTTGACGGCGCGCATTTCCGCTATATCCTCTGCGGCAAGGAGGGCGGAAGGACGCTCGTGCTGCTCAACGGCGGCATGAACACCCTTGAAATGTGGATGGATTACGTGGACGCGCTCTCCGAGGAAAACCGCGTGCTCCTGTTTGATTACCCGCAGGAGCTTCCCACCAATCAGGCGCTCGTCACTGGGATGCACGCTTTTTTCAAGGCGATCGGCGTTGAAAGCCCCATCTTCATCGGCGCAAGCGACGGCGGTATGGTCTCGCAGATCTACGTGCAGAAGTACCCCGGCGAGACGGGCGGCCTCATCCTCATCTCCACCGGCGGCATGGACGCGGAAACGCTCAAGACCCTGAAAAAGAAGTACCGCTTCGCGCCCGTCATGCTCTGGTACATGAAGCACTGCAACTATGAAAAGCTCAAGCCCACGCTCATCAAGGCCGGCATGAGTCATATCCGCAACGAGAGCAGCGAGGAGATCGCCTACGCGCAGGATATGTTTGAAACTATTTTCAAAGATTATAAACAGGAAAAGGACGTGCACATCTCCGGCCTGCTGGCGGATCTTATGAATCAGACGCCAGTTACTGCGGCGGATTTTGCCTCTCTTGCGGGAAGGATACTTCTCATTCTCCCGGATAAGGACTTCTTCTCCGGCAAGATGCAGGCGGATCTCGTCCGGTTGATGCACGACCCGAAGATAGTCTACGTCTCCGGCGGGCACCTGTCCACGGTCCTGAAGGCGGACGCCTATGTCCGCGTCATCCGCGAATTTTTGAATACCATGAAATAAGTTCAGCCTGTCAAAAAAGCCTCGCAGAGTTTCACGTCCGCAGACGCGAAAGCAGTTGAATCCGTTTTCTGCCGCGACATGTGCGTGGCGGAAAACACTTTGCGCGGAGTGAGCGTCGAATTGTCCGCTGTCAGAGGACAACAGAGGCGCAGAACGCAGCGAAGATTTCTCGGAAAAGTGGCAAGGCCACTTTTCCGACAGTATCACTCTTTATCCTGTATGTTCACGCTTATGCCGTTGACCTCCACGCCGCCGTCGGCGGGGATGAGGATGTACTTTCGCCCGTTTATCACGCGCGTTTCTATCAGATAGCTGCTCTCCGGCGTGACGGATATCTTTATTTCCGGCGTCTCTATGCGGAACTTCTTCGCGTCGATTATGTTGTTCGGGTCGAGGGCCGCCCCGTCGCCGAATTCCTTTTCGCACTGGCCCTGAAAGCTGGCTATCTTTTCCTCGCCAAGCCCGCTGCCCTTCAGCATCGCGCCCACCTCGTTTATCGTCAGCTCCAGCTTCTCCGGCTCCTTTGATTCCTTGTGCTCAAGTATCCTGCTTCTTATCTGCTCATGCACCGACTGCACCACGTCGAAGCTGCAATCGCCCTCCAGCGCGCCGGACATCGCCGCGCCGAAGGCGTCCTTCTGCGCGGGCGCGGACATGGGCGCCTGCGTGCGGAACACCGCGTCTATAAGCTCCTGATGCAGCTCCGCCGGCTTGTGCGTGTAGTAAAGGGCGTTGTATATATTTGTTGCCCTGCCGTCAAAGCACGGGAACATGAAGCCAAGCTGCGGCGCGGCGACGGTCTGCCCGGCGGTGCAGCTGTGGAAGTCGCCGCGGTCCGCGTCATAGCCCAGCGCGGCCGACGCGGACTTTACCGGGCATATGCAGCACAGAAAGTATTTGAACACCTCTCCGCTGTCCTCAAACTGCGTGCCGTCCTTCCCGTGGTACGGCACGTCGTATGCGTCCGCGGCCAGAAGTATGAGATATCCGCTCTCATCCTCAAGGCTGAGGGCGTCTATTATGCGCCGGAAAAGCGCATTGCGCGCCTCCTCGTCGTGCAGCAGCTCCTTTTTCAGCTTCATCAGCAGGCTGTGCTCTTCGCTTCCTGCGACCTGCGCCGTGGCGAACTCTATGTCTATCAGGTTCTTGCCCAGCGTGCCTGAAAGCGTCTTTTTCAGTATGCCCAGATACATCTCCGCCTCGTCGTGCGTCATCAGGCCGAAGGGCATATCGAACTGTGCGATTATCTCCTTTGCTGAGTTTACATAACATCCATATACGCTCCCTGCGGCGTTCCTGTCCAGCTTCCACCGGCGGCGTATTTCATTCAGTTCCTTTTGATTCATCTGCGTGGCTCCTTGATTTGTTCTTCCGCGATAGTATATTCCAAATCCACGCCGCTGGCAAGAGTGTTCTGATGTCGGAAATGCTAATTTGCGGTTGCTATTTTTCCGATTTTGCGTATAATTACTTTATTACATAAAGGGGGAACGCGCGATGAAAGCGATAGTCAGTGTGTTTGCAAAGGACTCCAAGGGGATAACGGCCTATGTGGCGTCCCTGCTTGCGGAGAAGGAGATCAATATCCTCGACATCAGCCAGACGCTCATGCAGGAATTCTTCGCCATGATAATGCTGGTCGATTTGGCGGACTGCGCCACGCCCTTTGATGAGCTGTCGCATTTCCTTCAGGAGAAGGGCGCACAGCGTATGCTTGACATACACATCCAGCGCCAGGATATATTTGAGGCCATGCACAGGATCTGACGCGGCGGAGGCGGATATATGAGCTATATTGTCAACAGCAGTGAGATCCTGCAAACTATAGAGATGATAAATCAGCAGCATCTGGACGTGCGCACCGTCACCATGGGCATAAGCCTCCTGGACTGTGCGGACAGCGACATGAAAAGCTGCTGCGATAAGGTGTATGAAAAGATATGCCGCCGCGCGGACAAGCTCGTGGAGACGGGCTGCGCCATTGAGCGGGAGTTCGGCATCCCCATCGTGAATAAGCGTGTCTCCGTCACGCCAATTTCCCTCGTCGCGGCCTCGTGCCGGGCGGAGGATTACGTTCCGCTGGCGCTGACTCTCGACAGGGCCGCCGCCGCGCTGGGCGTCAACTTCATCGGCGGCTTCACCGCGCTTGCGCACAAGGGCTTCACGCTCAGCGATGAGCGGCTCATCCGCTCCATCCCCCGCGCCCTGACGGAGACGCAGCTTGTCTGCTCCAGCGTCAACGTCGCCTCCACGCGCGCCGGGATAAATATGGACGCCGTGGCGCTCATGGGGCGCATCATCCGCGCCACTGCGGATATAGACCCGATGGGCTGTGCAAAGCTTGTGGTGTTCGCCAACGCTGTGGAGGATAACCCCTTCATGGCAGGCGCTTTCCACGGCGTGGGCGAGCCGGAGTGCGTGATAAACGTGGGCGTGTCCGGCCCCGGCGTTGTGGCGCACGCGCTCAAGTCCTGCAAGGGCCAGCCGTTTGACGTTGTCGCCGAGACGATAAAGAAAACCGCCTTCAAAATAACCCGCATGGGTGAGCTTGTCGCGCAGGAGGCCTCGCGCCGCCTTGGCGTGCCCTTCGGCGTGGTCGATCTCTCCCTCGCGCCGACGCCCGCCGTGGGCGACAGCGTTGCCGAGATACTTGAGATCATGGGCCTTGAAAAATGCGGCACGCACGGCACCACGGCCGCCCTCGCGCTGCTGAACGACGCTGTCAAAAAAGGCGGCGTGATGGCGTCCAGCCACGTCGGCGGGCTTTCCGGCGCGTTCATCCCCGTCTCTGAGGATGCCGGAATGATCTCTGCCGTTGAGTGCGGCGCGCTCGGCATAGACAAGCTTGAGGCCATGACCTGCGTGTGCTCCGTCGGGCTTGACATGATAGCCGTTCCCGGTGACACCAGCGCCGAGACCCTTTCCGCCATCATTGCCGACGAGGCCGCGATAGGCATGATAAACAACAAGACCACCGCCGTGCGCGTCATTCCCGCAAAGGGGAAGGCTGTCGGCGACACGGTGGATTTCGGCGGCCTTCTGGGCAGCGCGCCCGTCATGCCGCTGCATGAGGGCTCCGCGGCGGAGTTCATCGCGCGCGGCGGGCGCATCCCCGCGCCGCTGCACAGCCTGAAAAACTGATACTTCGTTTTGAATATTGCGCATCTGACAGCCGGCGGCCATGCTCCCGCCGGCTGTTTTCGGCGGATGGGGATGAATATCCCCCGTGGGGGCTTGCTTGGCGGCAGAAAATAGTATATAATTCTACTGTTTATCAGGTGAAAGAAAACGAGAGGGGAGGACGGCGCATGGAAATGATAAATGCGAATGAGCTTGTCTATGCCTATGATGAGCAGGACGGCGCACGCCGCTCTCTGGACGGTATTTCCCTCACCGTTGATAAGGGGGAGCTTGTGGCCGTGCTCGGCCATAACGGCTGCGGCAAGACGACGCTTGCCCGCCACCTGAACGCGCTTTTGCCCGTGCAGGAGGGGGAGCTTACCGTCGCCGGCTGCGACGCGCGCGATGAAAACCGCGTCTGGCAGATAAGGAAAAGCTGCGGCATGGTGTTCCAGAACCCCGATAATCAGTTCGTCTCTTCATTTGTGGAGGAGGATATCGCCTTCGGCCCGCGCAACTTCGGCGCGGATGAGGCGGACATACCCGAAAAGGTCAGATCGGCGCTTGCCGCCGTCGGCATGGCCGGGTTTGAAAGGCGCTCTCCGCAGTTGCTTTCCGGCGGGCAGAAGCAGCGCATCGCCATTGCCGGCGTGCTGGCAACGGACCCGGACATCATGGTCTTTGACGAGGTGACCTCAATGCTCGACCCGCAGGGGCGGCAGGAGGTGCTCGACACGATAAAAAGGCTGCACGCCGCCGGGAAGACCATAGTCATGATCTCGCATTATATCGAGGAGGCCGTGTTTGCCGACCGTGTGGTGCTCGTGCACGACGGGCGCAAGCTTGCCGAGGGCGCGCCGCGCGATATGCTCACCGACCTTGAGCTTCTGCGCAGAACGGGGCTTACGCCGCCGCTTTCCGTGCAGGTGTACTATGACCTTCTTGACGCGGGCGTGAAGCTCGACCTGTGCCCGCTGACCATTGAAGAACTGGTGGACGAGATATGCCGATAAAGCTTGACAATGTTTCATATACCTACGCCTCCGGCACCACGCTTGCCGTGCAGGCGCTGCGCGGCGTCAGCCTTGAGATCGGCGACGGGGAGTTCGTCGGCGTCATGGGCTGCACAGGCAGCGGCAAGTCCACGCTCATCCAGCTCATCGCGGGGCTCATCGCACCCACGCAGGGCAGTGTGCTGCTCGATGGGGAGGATATAAACGCAAAGAAATATGACCGCGACGCGCTGCACCGCAAGGTCGGCCTTGTGTTCCAGTACCCGGAGTATCAGCTTTTTGAAACAACGGTCGAGCGCGATGTGGCCTTCGGCCTGCGCCATTCCGGCTTATCCAGGGAGGAGACCGCCGCCGCGGTCAAGGCCGCGCTGGAGCTTGTCGGCTTCGACTATGACGCCGTGCGCGATAAATCGCCGCTGGGCTTCTCCGGCGGGGAAAAGCGCCGCATCGCCATTGCGGGCGTACTCGCGTCAAAGCCGCGCGTGCTCATCCTTGATGAGCCCGTTGCCGGGCTGGACCCGCTTGGGCGGCAGGACTTTCTCAACATGGTGGATGCGCTGAATAAGAACGGCGTCACCATCATCATGATTTCCCACAATGCCGATGCTCTTGCCGAGCATGCCCGCCGCATCATAGTCCTGCGCGACGGCGCGCTCTTCCGCGACGGCAGCGCCAAGGAGATATTTTCCGATTACTTTGACCTTATCCATAACGGCATCGGCGTTCCGCAGGTGCGCCGCGCCGCGCAGCTCCTGCGCGACAGGGGCGTGGATATGCCGGGGAATATCATACTTTACAGCCAGTTTATAGACCGCCTGAAGATATTGATGTGGAGGAAGAATAAATGATGCGCCTCCCGACGGGTATGTATCAGCCCGGATATTCCGTGATACACGGCATAAACGCCGCGGTGAAGCTCGTCTGCCTAATTCTGCTGCTCGCCGCCGTTGTGGCCACGGACAGCGTGCCGGGCTACGTTGTGTCCATATTGACGACCGCGGCCATAGTCTATCTCGCGCAGATAAGCATCCCGGACGCGCTCGCCTCCGTTCGGCGGCTGCTGTGGTTTTTTGTGCTTATTCTTTTGATGAACACCTGCTTTTACGAGCCGGACGACCCGTGGGTGCGCTGGTGGATATTCTGCCCGTCAATGCAGGGGCTCATGCAGGGGGCGAACGTTGTGCTGCGCGTTGTGCTCATCCTCATCCTCAGCAACGTCTTGACCACAACGACGGCCCCGCTCAAGCTGACGGACGGGATGGAGCGCCTGCTTTCTCCCCTGCGCGTCATAAGGGTGCCGACGGAGCAGGTCGCCATGATAATCTCCGTTGCAATACAGTTTATCCCCACCATATTTGAAGAGACGGATATGATCCGCAAGGCGCAGATGGCGCGCGGCGCGCGCTTTGACAGCCGCAATTATTTTGAAAAGGCCAAGGCCGTCATGCCGCTCGTTATCCCGATCTTCCTTGCGGCCTTCAAGCGCGCGGACGAGTTGTCGCTCGCCATGGAGGCGCGCGGCTACCGCACGGATGTCAGCCGCGCTGTGAAGAAGCGGGAAAAGCTTTGCGCCGCCGACTTTGCGGCGCTGCTGGTGTGCGCGGCGCTGTGCGCGATGCAGACAGTCGTGCTGTAAGGGGCGCTGCACGTGAAAATAATAGAAGCCGAGGATGCAGACAATGGATAAGAAGGATGTAATAGAGTTTTTCGACAGACGTGCGCCCGACTGGGACGCGGAGATGATACGCAATGACGCGGTCATTTCCACGATCCTTGACAATGCCAATGTGCGCGCGGGCGCGCGCGTTCTGGACGTGGCCTGCGGCACGGGCGTGCTCGTGCCGGATTACCTTGCGCGCGGCGTGGCCTCCGTCACGGGGATAGATATTTCGCCCGAGATGATAAGGATAGCCGCCGGGAAGTTTCCGCCCGACAAAGTCAGTTTCATCTGCGGCGACGTGGAGGAGGCGGCGCTTGACGGGGATTATGACTGCATCGTGGTCTACAACGCCTTTCCGCACTTTCCTCAGCCGCAGCGGCTTATAGACAGACTCTCCGGGTTTCTCGCCCCCGGCGGCACGCTCACCGTCGCCCACGGGATGAGCCGCCGCGCCATTGACGGGCACCATTCCGGTACGGCCAGCAAGGTCTCCGTTGGGCTTATGGGGGAGGATGAGCTTGCCGCCATATTCGCCCGCACCCTGCGCGTCACGGTCAAAATATCGGATGAGCGCATGTATCAGGTCGCCGGCGTAAGGCCCTGAGGCGCATAGATAAAAATTTTGATTTCTGCGGAGATAAAGCAAATGCCTGTAAATACGTCCGCACCGGCGGCTCCGGTCAAAAAAAGAATAGAGCATCTGGACACCATGCGCGGCATGTGTATCCTCTTCGTAAATTACTTTCACTCGAATATAAGCCTGATGTTCCTTCAATACGTGTCCGCCATCTGCGTGCATCCCTTCCTCTTCATGGCGGGGTATTTCTTCAACACAAAGAAGGATCTTGGCGAAACCTTCCACAAAAAGCTGCGCACGATGATCCTGCCGTACTATGTTTTCGGCATAGTGTATTATCTTTTGTGGCTTGCCGCGTTCCACGGCAGCGGCCGGGATATCATCGTGCCGCTTCGCTCTGTGCTCTTCATGCCGACGAGTGATTTCCCCATAGAGCCGTCTATATACTTTCTGCCGATGATGTTCACGGCCTCCATGCTTTTCGCTGTCATTGAAAAATATGTCCGGCGGGAGTGGCTTCGCGCGGCGCTCGTGCTGGCGATAACCGTGCTGGGCAACGTCTGGCCCCGCATCTGCGGTCAGCGTCTGCCCATGAGTATGGACTGCGCCTTTTCTGTGCTCATCTACCTCTATCTCGGGTATAACGGCCGCACGATAATCGGCTTTTTCGATGAGCTCGTGCAGAAGCTCGACTCGCGCATCCTGCGTCTGGCAGTGTTTTTCACTGTGGCCGTGCTCAACTATATATGCATAATCAGCAACTATATCCCAAACCTGCGCAACGGCGTGTGGAGCTGCATCCCCGTGACGCATCTGAATACCTGCGTCACCATGCTTCTGTGGGTGTATTTCTTCCGCTGGTTTGAAGGGCTGCGCCCATTCGCGCTCGTGCGCCGCGCGCTTAAGTATGTCGGCGAAAACTCCATGATCTTCCTCTGCTTCAGCCATATCGGGCTGTATGCCGGTCTGTTTATCGTGAACCGGCTCCCTCTCGGCTCCGGCATCGTGCACGATATCCTCTACCTCGTGCTTGGCACGCTTGCCGTCGTGCCAATCGTGTTCCTGTTCAAGAAAACAAAGCTACACTATCTGTTTGGAAAATAATAAAAAGAATGGAAGAAAAAAGTCCGATAGCGAAATAGCCTAGAGACAGCCTGAAGATTCCGATGAGAATCCGGATGAAGTAACAGACTGAGCATA
>UMHM01011113.1_pt1 | contig 36238 bp, 26 predicted proteins | sample 1965501 | NCBI WGS metagenome assembly UMHM01 (sample SAMEA4836095, study PRJEB28245) | human gut metagenome | biome: gut microbiome; material: fecal sample | place: Denmark | collected 2008
GGTTTAGCGGCGAGATATCGCGGAGCAGTCAAACGAGCAAACTCGGCAAACCCCGCCCTATTTGCAAAGCAAGCAGTTGGTATACCTGCGGCTTTTGTGATTTTCGTTGTGCGAAAATCACAAAAACGCTGAAGAGGTCGGGCGTAGCCCGAACTCTAGAGCAGTCGAACGGAACGCGCGGGCGAAAGCGTGCAAATCGCTTGAAAAAACACTCTCCTTTATTTTACCACAATCGACACATTATTACAAGTATATTTTTGCGTTTTTTTCGCTTGGTGTAAAACGACAAAAATCTCCGCGCGATAAACGGAGATTTTGTGTGTATTAAGGCAACACCGCACAATTACCGGCTGACGCCTTTATCATTTACTCGCTTGTTCTTTTTCCGTCATAATGTTCAAAACTCCCTTGAAATACATACAGTATTCCGGCGGTCGTTTTGTTCATTCTGACGAAAAAATCACTGCGCGATTAAACGATAATAATTATGCGGTGTAGCCTTAACGGGGAGTTATTCGGGAAGAGCGGAAGAATTTTCGGTGTTATCGCCGCTGTCGGGCGTTTCGGCAAATTCGTCGGGCTTTTCCGAAACCTCGTCGAAATATTCGAGCAGACCGCCGTAAATCGTGAACGCGACTTTCTGCTGATATTCTTTCGTTGAGAGAAGCTGCTCCTCGTCGGGGTTCGAGAGGAAGCCGCATTCTATCATAAGCGAGGGATTTTTGTTGGATTTAAGCAGGAAAAGTTCGTTTCCCGAAAGCTTTATTTCGCGGTCGTTTCCCGGCTGGAGGTCGGCGAAGCGGCGCTGCATAATCTGCGCGAGCGTGCGGTTCGAGGGATTGTTGTTATTGTAGAACATCTGACCGCCGAAATACTGCGGGTCGGTGAAATTATTCTGGTGAATACACAGGAAAACGCTGTCGGGGTACTTCTGAATGATTTTCAGGCGATTGTCCATATCGTTAAGCTTCTGGTTGCGGATACCCTCGATTCCCGCGTCGTAAATCGAGATATCCTCGTCGCGCGTGAGAACGACCTCAAATCCCGACATCTCCAGCATATCGCGCAAATCCAGCACAACGGAAAGATTTACGTCCTTTTCGAGAACGCCGTTCTTCCCGACAGCTCCGGAATCAAGTCCGCCGTGACCCGCGTCAAGCACGATTATCGGCTTTGTCGGCGCAGGCGCGGATACGGGCAGCGCGTGTTCGGTTATCCTCGCGCTTACCGCAAGAAGCGCAAAGCAGCCTATCATTGAAAGCGTGAGCTTTAGGGATTTTTTGTTAAGTTTCATCGCGAACGCTCCTTTGTGAGAGTATAATTATTCGGTTCTCCGTATTCACGGAGATAATCGCTTGCAGAACGATTTTCCGAGGAATATGAGCCGGCTTTGTCCTTTTTACACCATTTTATTGAGGCTTTTCCGATTTTAGAACGGTTTTTTCGGGAATTGCAAAAACCTCTTGACTTTTTCTCAAAATAAGTTATAATAAAAGTGTATGTTTTTTTCAAGATAGCCCAAAATAATCTGATTGTGAGGAATTACAAATGAAATGGACCGGTTTAAACGAACTTCGCGAGAAGTATCTTTCCTTTTTTGAGAGCAAGGGACACCTCAGACTTCCGAGCTTTCCGCTTGTTCCGCCTGCGGACGATAACTCAATCCTGCTGATAAACGCGGGTATGACGCCGCTTAAAAAGTACTTTCAGGGTATCGAGGAGCCGCCGCGTCACCGCGTTACAACCTGCCAGAAGTGCATAAGAACGCCCGATATCGAGAATGTCGGAAAAACCGCGCGCCACGGAACTTATTTCGAGATGCTCGGAAACTTCTCGTTCGGCGATTACTTCAAGCATGAGGCGACCGCGTGGGGCTGGGAATTTCTGACAAAGGTTCTCGAAATCCCTGCGGACAGGCTCTGGGTCACGATTTATGAGAAGGACGACGAAGCGGGCGATATCTGGGCGAACGAAGTCGGCGTGCCGCGCGAGAGGATTATCAGGCTCGGAAAGGCGGACAATTTCTGGGAGCACGGAAGCGGACCCTGCGGTCCCTGCTCGGAAATTCACTTCGACAGAGGCGAAAAATACGGTCATTTCGACCATATCGGTCAGGATAATTTCGAGGAAGTCGGCGACTGCGACAGAATTATCGAAATCTGGAACCTCGTTTTCACGCAGTTCGACAACGACGGCAACGGAAATTATACTCAGCTTGCGACAAAGAATATCGACACGGGAATGGGTCTTGAGCGCCTTGCGTGCGTAATGCAGGACGTTGACAACCTTTTCGAGGTAGATACCGTGAAGAATATTATGGGCAAAATCTGCTCCATTCTCGGAGTAAACTACCACGACGACCCCAAAAAGGACGTTTCTATCCGCGTTATAACCGACCATATCCGCTCCACGACGTTTATGGCGGGCGACGGTATCCTCCCGTCGAACGAGGGACGCGGCTATGTTATGAGAAGGCTTCTCAGAAGGGCTGCGCGCCACGGCAGACTTCTCGGTTATCACAAGCCGTTCCTCTATGAGGTCTGCGATACCGTTATCGACGAGAATTTGTCGGGTTATCCCGAACTCGCCGAGAAGCGCGCGTATATCAAGAAAGTCATTCAGACCGAGGAGGAGAGCTTCGCAAAGACTATCGACAACGGCTCGGCTATCCTCGACGAGATGATTGAACAGCTTCAGAAGAACGGCGAAAAGACGCTTTCGGGCGAAAACGCGTTCAAGCTTCACGATACTTACGGCTTCCCGCTCGACCTCACAAAGGAAATTCTCGGCGAAAAGGGTTTTTCCGTTGACGAGGAGGGCTTCGCGGCTTGTATGAAGAACCAGAAGGATACCGCCCGCAAGAACAAAAAGCTCGGCGGCGGCTGGGATAACGCGAAGAACTCCGCTCTCGACGCGTTCAAGACGGAATTTGTCGGCTACGATAACCTCGAATGCGAAGCGAAAATCCTCGCTGTTACCAAGGACGGCGAGTGCGTCGATTTGTGCGGCGCGGGCGACGAAGTGGGAATAGTCCTCGATAAAACGCCGTTCTACGCGGAAATGGGCGGTCAGGTCGGCGACAAGGGCGTTATCGTTAAGGGCGCGGACGAAATCGAGGTTCTCGATACGCAGAAGCTCGGCGGCGGTCAGTTCGTTTGCCGCTGCGTTGTCAGAAAAGGCGGCTTCGAGGTCGGCGAAACGGTTACGGCAAAGGTTGACGAGGCGCTGCGTATGGCGACCCGCAGAAACCACACCTGCTGCCACATCCTGCAGGCGGCTCTGCGCGAGGTTCTAGGCGACCACGTTCACCAGTGCGGTTCTTACGTTGACGCAAATCAGTGCCGCTTCGACTTCAGCCACTTCAGCGCGATGACTCCCGATGAAATTCAGAAGGTCGAGAATTACGTCAATAAGGTGATTATGGCGGCTGTTCCCGTAACAACGGAAGTTCTTCCTATCGAAGAAGCCAAGAAAAAGGGCGCGACGGCGCTTTTCGGCGAGAAATACGGCGACGTTGTCCGCGTGGTTTCGGTAGGTGACTATTCAACCGAGTTCTGCGGCGGCACTCACCTCACAAATTCTTCTCAGGCGGGACTGTTCAAAATCGTGTTTGAAACGTCCGTTGCAAGCGGTGTAAGACGTATTCAGGCGATAACCGGAATGGCGGTTATGTCGATGCTGTACGACTATAAGGATACCCTTGAAAAGACCTGCGCGATTCTCAGAACGCCGAACTTCGACGAGCTTCCGCACCGCGCGGAGAGCCTTCTCGCCGAGGTTCGCGAGAAGAACGCTAAAATCGAGAGTATGGAGCAGGCTGCCGCGAATGCAAAGCTCGGCGATATTTTCGCGGACGTTCCCGAAATAAACGGCGTTAAGCTCGTTTGCGCGAAGCTTGACGGAATGGGCGCGGACGGTCTGCGCAAGACCGGCGACTCGATTGCGGAGAAATTCGACTGCTTTGTCGCGGTTCTCGCGGGAACGGCGGACGGAAAGAGCAATATTCTCTGCAAATGCTCCAAGAGCGCGATTGAAAAGGGCGCGAACGCGGGAACGCTCGTGCGCGAGATTGCGGCTGCCGCAGGCGGAAAGGGCGGCGGAAAGCCCGACCAGGCTATGGCGGGAGTTCCCGACGCGGCTAAGCTCGGCGCGGCTCTCGACGCGGCTAAGGATATCGCCGCGAAGTATATCAAGTAATATTCACGCTAAGTAATACTCACGAAATGCTGTTTTCACCCGGAAACAGCATTTTGGGTAAAAAGCGAAACGTTTTCGGAAAAATGTTGTTATAATTTATGGAGGTCATTATGGAAAACTGTCTGTTTTGCAGGATTATAAGAGGCGAAATCCCGTCAACCGAGGTTTACGAGGACGAGAAAGTTCTCGCTTTCCGCGACATAAACCCTATGGCGAAAACGCATATTCTCGTTGTTCCGAAAGAGCACATCGGCGGCGTCGACGAGCTTAACGAGAGCAACAGCGCGGTGGTTTCGCATATTTTCGCGGTTATCGCGGAGATTGCCCGCAAAGAGGGGCTTGAGAACGGCTATCGCGTTGTTTCAAACGTCGGCGAGGACGGCGGTCAGACCGTTCGTCATCTGCACTTCCATATTCTCGGCGGTCAGAAGCTGTCCGAAAAGATGAGCTGAGGGCGCGGTTATGCCGAAAATAACCGAAAGCGCGCTTAAAAAAGAGCTTGGCGGCGGGCTTTCGCGGGTGTATTTCCTGTACGGCGAGGAGGATTTTCTCGTGAGAACGTACGCGGAGAAAATCGCCGCGGCGGCTGTCGGCGGGGAGCGCGATATGAATTTCGTGAAGTACGCGGACGCGCCCTCGGCGGACGAGGTTTCGGATTATCTCGACAGTATGCCGTTTCTCGCGGACTACAAGTGCGTTTTAATCGAGGACCTCGACCCCGACTCAATGAACGCCGCCGAGCAGAACGCTTATCTGAAGCTGATTGCGAACGTTCCGGAAACGTCCGTGCTGATTATCGCGCAGCTTCACATCGACCCCGCCGTTTACGACCCGAAAAAGGGTAAGGCGAAGCCGAAAAAGTTGCTTGCCGAGGCGGAAAAAAGCGGCGTGAGCTGCGAATTTCGCTATCTTCCCGCGGCGAAGGTCTGCGGGCTGATTATCAGGCGGTTTGAGCGCGCGGGGTGTTCGATTTCCGAGGAAAACGCGTTTTATCTCGCGGAGGAATGCGGAAATTCGCTCACCGTTCTCGGCGGAGAAATCGACAAGCTGACGGCTTATCGAAAAGGCGGCGAGGTTACGCGCGAAGATATCGCGGCGCTTGTGCCGAAGCGGGTTGACGCGGGAATTTACACTCTCGCGGACGCGATTTTTGCGGGTGAAACCGACCGCGCTTACCGTATTCTGGACGAGCTGTTTTTGCAGGGCTACGAGCCGCACGCCGTGTTTTCCGTACTTTCGGGTCACATAACCGACCTTTATCGCGCGTGGCTTGCCCTCGACGACGGGAAAAATCCCGCTCAGGCGGCGACGGCGTTCGGTTATCCGCCGAACAGGGCGTTTGTGATGAGAAACGCGTTCGCGAAGGCAGGCAAACTCCCGCGCGCGTATCTCGCGGACTGCGTTTATATAATGTACACAACGAATAAGCTTCTGAACTCGTCCCGCGCGGATTCGCGGGAACTTATCGAAAAGGCGGTCGCGGAGATTTCGCGGCTGGGGAAATAAGCGAAAAGTTCTGATAAACGAGGGGATTTTGCGGGATTTAGCCGAAAGCGGAGCGGTTTCCTGCGGATTTCGGTAAATGAGCGAAAAGCGCCGAAAATGCGCGGAAATTGCGCGTTTTTTCGCGAAATCCGACTGCAATTTGCTGCAAATTCGCCGATTGCGGGGAAACGGACGGACGAAAATGTTGAAATTATGAGTAAAATCAGGATAAAACAGGCAATAATAGTTGAGGGAAAGTACGATAAAATCAGGCTTTCTTCGGTCGTGAACGCGGTTATTGTGCCGGTAAACGGCTTTTCCGTGTTCAGGGATAAGGAAACCGCCGCGCTTATCCGCTCGCTTGCCGTGAAAAACGGTGTTATTATCCTCACGGACAGCGACGGCGCGGGATTTCTCATACGAAAGAAAATTCGCGAGATAACCGAGGGCTGCCGCGTGATAAACGTCTATATTCCCGATATTTTCGGTAAGGAAAAACGCAAGCGCGAGCCGTCGAAAGAAGGGCTTCTCGGCGTCGAGGGAATGAGCGCGGATATCCTGCTCGCGGCGTTTGAAAAAGCGGGCGTTTTCGCGGAAAAAACCGAGGAAAACGCAAATCCCGTCACAAAAGCCGACCTTGTCGAACTCGGTCTTTCCGGCGGCGATAATTCATCGCAGCGCAGAAAAGAGCTTCAGCGCGGACTTGGGCTTCCCGAAAAGCTTTCCGCGAATATGTTTCTCGAAGTCGTTAACTCAATGTACGCAAAAGACGAGTTTTTCCGCCGCTGCGCGGAACTCGGAATATATAATATATAAGTCAACACCGCACAATTATCGGCTGACGCCTTTTTCATTCACTCACTTGCATCTTCTCCGTCAGCTTGCACAAATTTCGCTTGAAAGGCGGCAGCCTTCCTGCACTCAATTTATACAATCTGACGAAAAATCTGCTGCGTGATTGAACGAAAATAATTATGCGGTATTGCCATAAAGGTCATCTCTGAAAATCTCCTTCACGGCGGTTTTCGGAGACGGCTTACAGAGAGGGGAAAATAGTTTGGTTTTTTCAAGTCTTACATTCCTGTTTTTCGTGTTCCTTCCCGCAACGATGATTATTTATTATCTCGTGCCGAAGAAGCTCAAGAACGTTGTTATCCTTATAAGCGGACTGATATTCTACGCGTGGGGAGAGCCGATTTACGTTTTCGCGATGATTTTATCCACGTTCATCGACTATACCGCAGGCAGAATTATCGCGAAATACGACGATAACCCGAAAATCCGGCGCGCTTGCCTTATCATTTCGATTGTGATGAATCTGGGACTTCTCGGCACGTTCAAATATCTCGGTTTTATCATCGACTCGTTCAACGTCTGGTTCGGCTGGACTATCCCAAACCCCAATCTGCCGCTTCCTATCGGAATAAGCTTCTTCACGTTCCAATCGATGAGCTACACAATCGACCTGTACAGAAGAAATATCAAGGTGCAGAAAAGCGCCGTCAATTTTATGGCGTTCGTGACGTTGTTCCCGCAGATTGTCGCGGGTCCTATCGTGCGCTACGAGGACGTTCAGAACGAGCTTGACAACCGCACGATATCCGAAAAGCTCGTTTCGGACGGAATTTGCCGCTTTATCACGGGTCTTGGCAAAAAAGTTCTCATTGCGAACAACATCGGCGCGCTCTGGACGCAGGTTAAGGCGATGGACTACTCGACCCTCTCCGCGGGAACGGCTTGGCTCGGTATCCTCGCGTTCACGTTCCAGATTTACTTTGATTTTTCGGGCTATTCGGATATGGCAATCGGTCTTGGCAAGATGATGGGCTTCAATTTTCCGGAAAACTTCGATTATCCCTATCTCTCAAAGAGTATTTCGGAATTCTGGCGGCGCTGGCACATAACGCTCGGCGCTTGGTTCAGAAGCTACGTCTATATCCCTCTCGGCGGCAACAGAAAAGGCGCTGCCCGCACGGTTATCAACCTGCTTATCGTCTGGACGATTACGGGAATATGGCACGGCGCTTCTTGGAATTTTATGCTCTGGGGCGCGTATTTCGGCGTGCTGATTGTGCTTGAAAGGCTGTTTCTCGGGAAAATTCTCGCGAAAATCCCCGCGTTTTTCAGCTGGCTTTACACGTTCGTTCTGGTAATTTTCGGCTGGATAATGTTCGATGGAGTTACTCCCGGCACGACCGATTTCGGCAAAATGTTCTCGCAGGTGTTCACATATATCGGCGCGATGTTCGGCGCAAACGGCGTCGCAATCGACAATCTCGCGATAAACTCGCTTATGAATTACGGGATTATTTTCGCGGTGTGCATTATCGGAAGCACCGACCTTATCAAGCGCCTTTCGCTCAAAATCAAGGAAAAAGCGCCGAGCTGGGTTTTGTACGGCTATCCCGTCGTTCAGGGCGGAGTAATGCTCGCGAGCATCGCGTTCATTGCGACAAGCTCGTACAATCCGTTCCTTTACTTCAATTTCTGATAAGGAGGACAGTATGAAGAAATTAAAATTCACGCCGGATAAGCTGATGATTGGCGTGTTCTCGGTCATTATACTCGGAATTTCAATCTCGACGCTCGTTCTCCCGAAACAGGAGCGCAGCGAGAACGAAAATCGCTCTCTTGCGAAATTTCCGAGCCTTGTAAACGAGGCGAAGCTTGAAAAAGCGGAGAATTTCGGCGACTTTCTCGGCGCGGTCAACTGGAAATATATCACGGAGCGCAAGGAAGCAAGCTTTATGGACGACTTTGAAACCTATTTCGCGGACCATCTCGTTGGGCGCGATTTGTGGGTCGAGGGCGCGAACGCGATTTCAAGGCTCACGGGTAAACAGGAGATAAACGGCGTTTACACCGTCGATAATCAGATGATTCAGTCGTTCAGGAAGTATGACGAGGAAGAAGTCGCGAAATCAATCGCCGCGATGAACAAGTTCGCGGAGCGTTTCCCCGAAAAGCAGATGAGCTTTATGCTCGTTCCGACCGCGCAGGAGCTTTTCAAGGATAAGCTGCCGAGCTACGCGGGGCTTCTCAGCGAAAAGGATTTCATCGACAAGTGCTATTCGCAGCTTCAGGGAATTGCGCCGATTGACGCGCTTTCTTACCTCTCGGAGCATAAGAACGAATATCTTTACTACCGTACCGACCACCACTGGACAAGCCTCGGCGCTTATTACGCGTACAGCGCCGCCGCGAAAACGCTCGGCTATGGCGCTTACGGGCTGAACTCGTTCAACGTTGAAACGGTAAGCTCGGATTTCCGCGGCACTCTCTACTCGAAAACGCTCGACAGCAGCGTTCCCGCGGACTCAATGGACTATTACACCCTTGCGAACGGCGAGCCGAAAGTGAAGCTTACAAGTACCGATAACGGCAAAAAAACCGAATATAACAGCCTTTACGTCCGCGATTACCTTAAGGTTAAGGACAAATATTCCTCGTTTACGGGAGCGAACGCGCCTGTCGTCGAGATAACCACGGACGTCGATAACGGCAAAAATCTGCTCGTCATCAAGGACAGCTACGCGCACGCGCTCGTGCCGTTCTTGTCGAAGCATTATTCCAAAATCACGATGATTGATATGCGCTACGTCAACACGGGGCTTGACAGCGTGATTGATTTTGGCGAATACGACCAAGTGCTTTTTATGCAGAACGTCATCACGTTCACCGAGGACAGCAATCTGAAGAAGCTGGCGCTGACGAAGTGAGAAGCGTTCGGCTTGTCGTAAACGCCGACGAAAACGGAATAACCGCGCTTGTTTTTCTCAGAAAGCGCGGTTTTTCGCAGCGCGCCGTGACGGATTTGAAGAAGAGCGGCGGACTTACGCGCGGCGGCGAAATTCTAAGGACGATTGACCGTGTTTATGCGGGAGAGGAGATTTTCGCCGCGATTGCCGAGGACGGCGAGCCGCTTGAAGCGGATTTTTCCGTAAACGCCCGCGTTGTCGCGGAAAACGAGGATTACGCCGTGTTCGACAAGGCGGCGGGAGTTCCCGTTCACCCGTCGCTTCACCACAGAACAGGCACTCTCGGCAATTATTTCGCGGCGCTTTATCCCGACAGAGCGTTCCGCCCCGTCTATCGCCTCGACAACAACACTTCCGGGCTTTGCCTTGCCGCAAAAAACGCAGCGGCGGCGCTTACGCTCTCAAAGACCGCCGAAAAGCGATATTATGCGGCTGTGAGCGGCGAAATCACGCGCGTCGGCGAGATTAACCTTCCGATTGCGCGCGCCGAGAACAGCATAATCCTCCGCGAGGTGCGTTCGGACGGCGCGCAAGCCGTCACGCTCTACGAGCCGATTTTGGTGAAAAACGGCAGAACGCTCCTCGAAATCACCCTCAGAACGGGCAGAACTCACCAAATCCGCGTGCATTTCGCGCATATCGGCTTTCCGCTTCTCGGCGACGAGCTTTACGGCGGCGACTGCGGCGAAATTTCCCGTCACGCGCTTCACTGCGGCAAGCTGCGCTTCACAGAGCCGTTTTCGGGGAAAACAGCCGAGTTTAAAAGCCCGCTTCCCGCCGATATCGCCGCGCTTTTCGGGATTGACGGAAAAGATTTGTATTGACCGCCTTGAAAAAATAACCAAAAATAGTCGGCTAAATCTGTGTAAATTTTAGAAATTTTAATATAACACTTGATTTATTATAGTGAATAATGTATAATGTAGAAGGGTAATTTTGCAATCGCGTACGGCTTTTTGCGGCTGTTTGCGATGATTACATAAATAAAGGATTTGATGCTCTTGTTTTTCGGCGGAAAAATCATAAGGGTCGAGGTGTTCGGGGAACAGGATAAGCTTATCCTGTCGGCGGAAAAAAATTTTGTTCTTCCGAAGAATATGGACGATGACGACGCCATTGTTATTATAAAGGGGAAAAATCTCCCTATTCTCGAACACAACCAAATCGTTTCAATCGTCACGACAACGAAAGCGAACGACCGCGTGAAATACACCGGAGCGGTTTCGATGTCGATGGATATGCAGCTTAATATCGCTATCCTGAAAAACAACGACACGCACGTTCTGCGCGAACGAAGGCGGTTCTTCAAAATAAAAATCAACGAAAAGGGAAGAGCGCTTTTCTATGTGCGGGATGAGAAAACCGTGCGGTTTGACGAGCCTCCGGAGATAAGAGTGCTCGATATCAACGTCGGCGGAATTTTCTTCTCGTGCGAAACAACGGAGTTTATGGAAGGCGATATCGTCTGCGTGGACGTTGATTTGTTCGTGGAATATCCGCTTAATACCGCCGTGAAGATTTTGCGTGTTCAGCGGGACGACGCCGGAAATATAAAGGGCTATGGCTGCCTTTTTGAGAGCCTTACGGGCGCTCAGGAGGATTATATCGGCAGATTTATTATAAAAGTACAGTCCGAACAGCGGAGAAAAGAATCCGCCAAGGACGACAGCTTGATTTAAGGCGGCTCGGCAGAGGTTCGGGGCTGCACAAATTTATTTCATTTCAGGGGGAAGCAAAATGAAAAAATCCACAATGAAGTACGGACTGATAGCCGTTCTGGTAATCTTCGCGCTTGTTCCCGCAATTATTCTCGGAGTTGTGGGCACGTTGGCGTCAAACAATTACAGCAGCGACGTCAGACAGGAAGAATTTAATTCGATTACCATGTCCAAAGCGGGCACAATCGGAACTGTTTTTTCGGGCTATCTCGGCGACGCGGCGACGCTTTCGGGTATGAGCGCGGTTGCTGAAGCCGCAAAGTCCGGAGGAAGCAGCGCGGACGCTATTATGAAGTCGTTTGCCGACAGCAAGCCCGACATCGCGGACGCGCTTATTCTGAACGCTTCGGGAACGGTTGTTTCCTCGGCGGCAGGCGCGGTTAACGGAACTTTCGAGCATTTCGACGAGATTTCCAAGAGCGCGGTTTCTACGCTTCTGTCGTGGGATAAATATCAGGCTGACGGATTTTTCGTTTCTCATGAGATAAACGACGGTTCGCTTGTCGGATACGTTTGCCTTGTGATTGTTCCCGGCGCTGACAGCGCGCTTTCACAGGCTCTCTCGGGTACTTATGTGAACGATAAGGCGAATATCGCTCTCATCGACAGCGTTGGCAATACGATTAACTTCAGCGGCAACGGCGCTTCTATGAAGGCGGGTCAGCTCGACAGCGCGATTGCCGGCAAGAAAGACGAAATTTTCAGAAATGTGGTTTCAAACGTAACCGCAAACGATAACAGAGTTCTCGGAACAGCAGGAAAATATCGCTTCATAAGCGGAATTATCCCCGACGTTACAAGCTGGAGATGGATTGCCGTATGCTATAACAGCGAGTTCGGCACGGCTTCCTCGCCCATTGTTCCGCTTATCGCTCTCGGAGCGGCGGGTATTATTATGTGCGCGCTCGGCGTTGTTATCGTAAGCAGGTTCGTGAAGAATATGCACGAAATGCTCAAGACAATGGACGGAATTACCCACGAAAACGGCATTTCCGCGACGCGCTTCAAGGTTAAGAGCAAGGACGCAAAGAGCGAGCTCGGCACAATTCAGACGTCGTTCAACGAATTTCTTGACGAGGTTAAAATTAACAGCGACCGCTATCGCACTATCGCAAACCTTTCCGATAATATGCTTTTCGAGTGGGATTTCCACAAGGAAGTTATGTATATTTCAGACAATATGCTTCAGAAATTCGACCTGAAGCCCGAAGGCGCAACGCTTTCAAACGGACGCTTCCTCGACAGCCTTATGACGCCTGAGGACGCGGATAAGTACAAGCGCGATATCAGCGCGATGCTCAAGAATCAGAAGGGCTACAACACGCAGTATCACCTTATGTCCAAGAGCGGAACGCCCATCTGGGTTTCTTTCCGCGCAAACTGCATAACAGACCGTGTTGGCGAGCCGCTTCGCGTAATCGGCGTACTCACCGATATCGATAACGAAAAGAAGGCTGAAATGCAGCTCTCCGAGCGCGCTTCAATCGACTTCCTCTCGCAGCTCTATAACCGCAGCACATTCATCAGAATGCTTACTCAGGAACTCGACAGGAGAGGCCCGAATAAGGTTGCGACAATGTTCATCGACGTCGACGACTTCAAGTTCATAAACGACCGCTATGGTCACAGCTCCGGCGACGAGGCAATCAGATTTGTCGCGGACAACATCAGAAAGAAGGTTGACGGACGCGGCGGCTTCGCGGGACGCTTCGGCGGCGACGAGTTCGTGCTCTGCTATACAAATCAGGAGGATATCGCAAATCTTGAGCAGATTGCGATGGATATTATCGACGAGCTTTACGTTGGCTTTACGACCGACGACGGAACGCTGATTAACGTCAGAGTTTCAATCGGTATTTCCTACTGCCCGCAGCACACCGAGGACGTTAACGAGCTTCTTGCGTTCTCCGATACCGCAATGTACTTCGTAAAGAAGAACGGTAAGACCAATTATCATATCTATATGCCGGAGGACAGCGAGTCGGGAGAATATAACGACCCGGAGGGTTTTCAGGCTAACTGACGGTGAAAATTGAGGTGCGGCGTTCCGTGCTGCTGAAAGGCGGGGCGCCGCACGGTATTTTAAAAGTTCGGAGGAAGTAGAAATTTGGCGAAAATAATTGCTGTAACCAATCAGAAGGGCGGCGTCGGAAAAACGACAACCTGCGCGGCAATTTGCGGCGGACTTTCGGAAATGGGATATAAGGTGCTTGCGGTTGACCTCGACCCGCAGGGCAATCTTAGCTTCAGTCTGGGCGTTGAGGTCGAGGATAATTACACGATTTACGACGTGCTGAAGGATAACTGCGACATCGACGACGCGATTATTCACGGCGAAATGTGCGACGTGGTACCGTCGAATATCCTGCTGTCGGGACTTGAGCTTGAGATGACGGGCGTTGGGCGCGAGTACGTTCTCCGCGAACAGCTCAACTACATCAAAAAAGATTACGATTACATCATTCTCGACACGCCGCCGGCGCTTTCGGTGCTTACGATAAACGCGTACACCGCCTCGGACGAGCTTATAATCCCGATGCTTTGCGAGATTTTGTCGCTTCAGGGTATCGCGCAGCTTAAACAGACGATTTTCGCGGTTAAGCGTTATTACAACAAGTCGCTGTGCGTGCGCGGAATACTTCTGAACAAGTACAACAGCCGCTTTACGCTGACGAAAGAGGTCGAGGAGCTTGCACAGATGATTGCGAAGCAGCTTGACACGACGATTTTCAACACGAAAATAAGCGCGTGCGTTTCAATCGCGGAAGCGCCCGCGCACGGCGAGAGCATAATCACATATTCGCCGAAATCAAAGGGCGCGCTTGAATTCAAGGAGTTCATAAACGAGCTGATTGAGCCGGATATTGCGAAAAAGTCGAAGAACGGCTGAAGAAAAGGGAGCTGAAAATATGCCGCCGAGAGCCAAACGACAGGATAAAACGGTGAGCAGCGGCAGCGCCGTGCAGAATAAAAATTCCGTGACCGCCTCCGAAAAATCGGGGGCGGCGGATTTGCCGAGCGGCGAAAAAAAGCGCGCGGCTGCGGCAAAATCACGCCAAAAATCGCGCGAAACGGCTTCGGCAAAGGCGGCGAAAGCTTCCGTGGGCGAGAAAAACGCGGCAAAAGCGCGAAAGGCGGCTTCCGTGGACGGGCAGGACTTTGCGAAAACCGATGAAAACGCGGTTTCCTGCAAAACGCCGCAGGTGATGAAGCTGATTTCGGACGACAGCGATAGCAATCCCGTGATTGTCGCGGGGAAAAGTCGTATTCCAACGCGGCTTCGCGGGCGCGAACCGCTTTCACGCGTGCTGAAACGGCAGCTTCACGGCGAGCCGCTTGAAACGGGTGAAGCCGACGTTGTGAATTTAACGGAAATCGCGGTGAAATACGAGGCGCCGCTTATTCTGGACAGGTTCAACGCTTGTTCCTGCGAGAAGTGCGTGGGGATTTTCTCGGAGATTATGCTGAAAAAGGTTCCCGCGCGTTTTGCGAGGATTACCAAAAGCAGCGCCGAGGCACGCGCCCGCGACCTGAACGACAGGGTTGAACCGGTACGGAAGGTTGTTCAGATAGCGATGATTAGGGAACTTATCGTGAGTAAAAAGCGCTTGTTTCACGATGAATAATAATGTAAGAATATGGCAGAATAATACCGTATACTGCAATTAATTCTCAGCTGTCGGGAATTTTGGATTTGACTGCAAATCGCCGCAAATTACTGCAAAACGACGTCTTTTCGACAGCAAAACACAGTAAAACGACGTTATTTTGATAATAAGCGGCGCGAAATGCTGTCGACAAAGAGTAATAATCGGCTGAAATAATACTGGGAGTATGAAAATGGCGCTTGATATCGGAATTGACCTTGGAACGGCGAACATTATAATCGCGGTATACCGTGAATAAATCTCAAATGACGAGGATTTTTGGCTGCAAATCGCCGCAAATTACTGCAAAACGACGTTATTTTGATAATAAGCGGCGTAAAATATTGTTGACAAAAAGTAATAATCGACTGAAATAATACAGGGAGTATGAAAATGGCACTTGATATCGGAATTGACCTTGGAACGGCGAATATCATAATCACGATTGCGGGACGCGGAATTGTGCTGAACGAGCCGTCTGTGGTGGCTTATGACAGGAAGAAAAAGGCGGTTGTGGCGGTCGGAGCGGAAGCGTACAAAATGCTCGGAAGAACGCCCGAATATATTGTCGCGGTGCGACCGCTCAAGGACGGCGTTATCTCGGACAACGATATGACGCAGGCGATGATAAAGGAGTTTATCGGCATTGTAAACGGCGGATTTATGGTGAAGCCAAGGGTTGTGCTGTGCGTTCCAAGCTCCGTCACGGACGTTGAGCGCAGGGCGGTTGTCGAGGCGGCTGTTTCCGCGGGCGCAAGGAAGGTTTATCTTATCGAGGAGCCGATTGCCGCGCTTATCGGCGCGGGTATCGACATTTCAAAACCCAACGGCACGATGGTCGTCGATATCGGCGGCGGCACTTCGGACGTTGCGATTGTTTCGTTTAACGGCATCGTTCAGTCGCGTTCCGTAAAAATGGCGGGAAACAAGTTTGACGCGGCGATTATTCGCTTGATAACACAGAAATACAAGATTTTAATAGGTGAAAAAACCGCTGAAAAGGCGAAAAAAGAGATTGCAAACGTGTTTAAGCCTACGGGTGAGAAGAAAATGACAATCCGCGGCAGACATCTGCTCAAGGGGCTTCCCGAAAGCGTTGAGATTTCGGATATCGATATGTATGAGGCACTTCACGATAACGCGATGGAAATTGTCGAGCAGGTTAAGCTTACCCTCGAATCAACTCCTCCCGAACTTGTCGGCGATATCCTGTCGAGCGGTATCCTCCTCACAGGCGGCGGCGCGCTCCTCGGCGGGCTTCCCGAACTGATTTCCGATAACGTTGGCGCCCCTTGCTTCGTCGCCGATAACCCCATCGAGTGCGTCGCGCGCGGCGTTGACCAGTCGTTCAATATGTCCAACAAACTCCTCGACGGCTTTGAACAGGTTTCCCTCTACGGCTTTAAATAACTTCTTCGGGCAGCTTCGGTTGCCCGTTTTTGTCGCTTCGCGCTCTAGTCGGTCGCTTCGCTCCGGTGCCTCCGGCGGGCGCTTCGCTCCAGTCGCTCCCGCGGGGCTTAAGACCTTTTTCTGAAGAAAAAGGTCTTAAGAATCTAAAAAGACTTTTTAAGTCCTTGGCAAAACCTTAAGTCCGCAATACCACCCTATGACTTAAGTTTTCACACGGGAGAAACATACGAAGCTATGCCCGGTTTGGTGCTCCGTGTGCTTAATTACAACAAAAATTAAACGGGAGAAGTTTTGGTTCTCCCGTTATTTGATATTCGCACAACCCCCAGCCACAAAGCAGGCATAGCTTCGTGTGTTCTTCCTGAGTGAAAACTCGGCGCATAGGGCGGTAGAAGAAACTTGAAGTCTAAACGCGAAGCGTTATAAAAAGTCTTTTTGGTTCTTCCAGAAAACCTTCGGTTTTCTCTGTCTTTTTCTTCAGAAAAAGACCTTAAGCCGCCGGAGGCACTCCGCGCGAAGCGTCACCCCGCGGGAGGCATCGGAGTGAAGCGGACAAAACGCTGTGGCGTATTACAAAGCGTGATATTATATCGTAGAAATACAAATTGTATTAATTTTGCTCAATCTCAACAGATTTATCCGCCGAAAAATTTTTCCACAAATTGTCAACAAGGTCACTTTTCGTGCGAGGTTAACAAATTGTTGAGAAAAACGGCGAAATCCCCAAGATATAGTTTGTTGGAGTTATGCATTATCTATATATGGATAATATGCACAAATTTTTGTTTGTTTTATGCTAATTGTAATATGAACTTTTGTAGAAATTGCACAAAATTATGAACAAAAATTTATCTCCTATTCCAAAGAAAAGTTTCGTTAAGCCTCTTGAAATATTGTTGAGTTTAGTTTATAATATGATTGTGGGGAAAAGTGGTGTAAAATTTCACTGTTTTGGGGAAAATTTCATAACATTCCAGCATTAATCCACTTATTCACAAACGGGGAAAATAAAGAATTCTACGAAAATTCCGCCTGAGGAGGGTGGAAAATCGCCTGAAAATGGTCAGAAATCGCAAAAATAAGCGAAAAATGTCCGATTTGGCGAAAAAATGCGCTTTTCAAGGGGATTGAAGCGGCGGAAAGGGGGAAATAGAGATGTGTGGCGAGTTTGAACACACGGTTGACGCAAAGGGAAGAATGAACTTTCCCGCAAAGCTCCGTGATGAGTTCGGCGAGCATTTCTATATTTCCAAAAGCTTCAATGAAAAGTGCCTTACCGTTTATACGAAAGAAAGCTGGGAGGCGCTCCGCGAAAGCCTTAAAGGGCAGCCTTCCAAAATCGCGCTCCCGATTGAGAGATTTATTTTCGGAAGCGCCTGCGAGGCTGAACCCGATAAACAGGGCAGAATCGCAATCGCGCCCGCGCTTCGCGCTTATGCGGGCATCACGGCGGAGGTTGTTGTTGTGGGAATGAGCGACCGCGCCGAAATCTGGGATAAGGCAGCTTGGGAGGAGTATAACAATAACATTCTTCCCGAAGATATCGCCGCTATGGCTCAGGAGCTGAGAATTTAATGGAGTTTTCGCATATTTCCGTTCTATTGAAGGAAACCGTGGACGGCGCTTTTGGGGAAAAGTCGGGCGTCTACGCTGACCTTACAACGGGCGGCGGCGGTCACTCATACGAGCTTGCAAAACGGCTCGACGGGGAAAACGGCGGCAGGCTTATCTGCTTCGACCAAGACCCTGAGGCTCTTGAAGCCGCTCAAAAACGTCTTGCGGGACTTCCCGTGACGTTCGTTCGGGATAATTTCAGAAATATCTCGGCGGCGCTGGACAGGCTCGGAATTGACAGGCTTGACGGCATTATCGCCGACCTTGGCGTTTCTTCGCATCAGCTTGACGACGCTTCGCGAGGCTTCTCTTACAGGGCGGACGCTCCTCTCGATATGAGAATGAGCGGCGAGGGTCTTTCCGCCAGGGACGTCGTGAACGAGTATGATTTCGACGCGCTCAAACGTATTCTCTATGAGTATGGCGAGGAGAAATTCGCTCCCAAAATCGCGGCGGCTATCGTTGCGGCGCGCGAAAAAGCTCCCGTTGAAACGACGGGCGAGCTTGCCGATATCATCAAAAACAGCGTTCCCGCCGCTTACAGACGGGAGAAAAATCCTTGCAGAAAAAGTTTTCAGGCTATCAGAATCGAGGTTAACGACGAGCTTTCCGCTCTCGACGAGGCGCTTAGCGACGGCTTTAAGCGGCTGAAAATCGGCGGGAAAATGTCCGTTATCACGTTCCATTCGCTTGAGGACAGAATAGTCAAGGAGCGTTTTCGGGAATTCTGCACGGGCTGTACATGCCCGCCTGAGTTTCCGGTGTGCGTCTGCGGGAAAAAACCGCGCGCGGAACATATTACAAAAAAGCCGATTACGGCGGGGGAATCCGAGCTTTCCGACAATCCGCGCTCACGAAGCGCAAAGCTCAGGATTATAAAGAAAATTATGGATTGATTTTCCGTGGCTGCGGCTTCGGAGTTGAAGGGGATGGAACAAATGGCTTATACCGATATTCCGATTGACAACACAAACCTTGCGTATGATTTGTCGAGGTTCGATAAATCCGAAAAGGAACAGCGCGCCGAGGAGGCTCCCAAGAGCAGAATGCACCTCGCTCCGGCGGTTTCGGTATCGAAAAGCGGCTCAAAACTCAAGGTTGCCGCCGCCGCTCTCGCGCTTTTCGGAGCGTTTTGCGCGGTCAATTGCTCCAACACCCGAAAGGACGACGCTTTGCGCCTTGTCGAACAGCAGCAGACGGAGCTGAAAAGCGCTATGGACGATAACGCGCTTCTTAAAAGCAGGCTCGACGGCAAGGTAAACACTGCTTATATCGAAAAATACGCGGCGGAAACTCTCGGAATGGTTAAGGTTTCCGCGTCGCAGAAGAAATATATCAGCGTTAACACCGAAAGTCTTGTCGAAGTCGGCGGCGGCGAAAAGGACGGCGTTGTCGATTCGGTCAAGTCGTGGTTCGGCGGTATCGTGGAATACATCGGCTTATAACGGCATATTATAGAGATGAACAAGCTCTTGCCGTTTTTGTGGCAGTTGTTTTAATGTGCGTTCTGGGGGCTTGCTGATGATATAGGCAAGCCCCGTTTCGGTTTATGGGAGATTTTGGAGGTCTTGGTTTGGCTCAGAGTAATAAGAACAATCAGAGCGGCTTCTACAACGCTATGAGAAAAGGCTATTTGTTCTTCAAGAAAAAAGACGATGAGGAACTCACGAAAAAGCCTGTTCTGGGTTATCGCGGACGTCAGCTTATTATCCTGCTGGCGGTTATCGCGTTTGCGTTTTTTGTGGGATATCATCTGCTTAAATTCACCGTTCTTGACGGCGATAAGTGGCGTATGCTCGCGTATAATCAGCAGACAAGCGAACTCACCATTATGGCGAACCGCGGCACTATCTATGACGCGAACGGCACAGTTCTCGCGCAAAGCTCCACCGTCTGGAATATCGTAATCGCGCCGCAGCCTATCTATATGGCTGAGCAGGAGCGCTCGAAGAAATTTCAGGAGAAGCAGCAGAAGTGGCTTGCGGACAATAATCCCGAAAAAGAGCCGCTCGGCGAATATAATCCCCTCAAAAATCTCATCGCGGAGAAGCTTTCGGCGCTTCTCGGCGTTAAGCAGGACGGTATGCTCAAAGCCTGCGAGGATATCGAGAGCTATTACTACATAGTAAAGCGCAAGGTCGATAAGCCCGTTGTCGCGGAAATCCAGAAGTTTATGCTCGACAACGATATCCCCGCGAACTGCATTGTTATGGAGGAAACGAGCAAGCGCAATTATCCGAACGGCACGCTCGCGGCGAATGTTATCGGTTTCACGAACTTTGACGGCAATGGCGTTTACGGGCTTGAGGCTTATTATGACGAATATCTGCGCGGAACGGACGGAAAGGCGTTTTACACAACCGACGGTCTTGGTCGGGGCGTTCAGTACGCAAACGACAACTACTTCTCCGCTGTTGACGGTTACAGCCTTGTGCTTACGATTGACGAGGTTATGCAGCACTACCTTGAGAAAAATCTCGAAGCGACCGTTTCGCAGCACTCCGTTATCAACCGCGCCTGCGGCATTATTATGAACTGTAAAACAGGCGGAATTGTCGCTATGGCGACTTCCCCGTCCTACGACCTCAACAATCCCTCCGAGCTTACGAGCGTTTACGACCTCCAAAAGCTTGCTGACGCAAAGGAAAAGGGCGCTTCCGAGGAAGAACTCGACGCGCTTGAAGCAACGCTCCGCGAGGGTCAGTGGAAAAATAAGGCTGTTACGGAGCTTTATTATCCCGGCTCGGTTTTCAAATCGGTAAGCTGCGCGGCGGGGCTCGATACCGAGTCTATCAGTATGGAGTCGGAGTTTACCTGCACAGGCTCGATGAATGTTGCGGGAACGGATATCGACTGCTGGTACTGGTACGGCGGCGGTCACGGAACGCTCACGCTTCAGCAGGCGCTTACAAAGTCCTGCAACCCCAGCTTTATGCAAATCGGCGCGGCGCTCGGCGCAGACAATTTCAGCAATTATTTCGAGAGCTTCGGCTTTACGGAGCCAACGGGCATCGACCTCCCGGGAGAAGCGCAGAGCCTTTATATTCCGCGCTCCAGAATGGGTCCCGTTGAGCTTGCGACCTCCGCTTTCGGTCAGACGAACAAAATCACGCCCATTCAGATGTGCACGGCGTACTGCGCGCTCGTAAACGGCGGTTATCTCGTCACTCCGCACGTTGTCGACAAGATTATCGACAGCAGCGGAAACGTTGTCGAAACCAAGGAAACCGAAATCAAGCGCCAGGTTATCTCAAAGGAAACTTCTCAGCAGATGTGTCAGCTTCTCGAAACCGTCGTTTCGGATAACGGCGGCACAAACGCTTATATTCAGGGCTATCGTATCGGCGGAAAGTCGGGTACCGCGGAAAAAATCGACGAATACAACGCGGAACTCGCCACAAACCCCGACGCGAAAATGACCTATATCTCAACGTTTGCGGCGTGCGTGCCGATGGACGACCCGCAGTACGTTATGCTCGTTATGGTTGATACGCCCACGGGTCCCGAATATTACGGCTCGGCGGTTGCCGCGCCTATCGTTTCGCTCGTGTTCAGCGAGGGTCTGGAGCATCTCGGCATCTACCCGACCTATACCGCCGAGGAACAGGCGAAAATGGACAGCACAGTGCCTTATGTCGTCGGATATCTCTCGATGAAGGCGGAGAGCCTTGTGAAATCCGCGAACTTCAACGTAAAGATTGTCGGAGATGATTCGGGCGAGGCTGTCGTAACAAATCAGGTGCCTTATTCGGGAATAAGTATACCGAAAGGCTCGACGATTATACTCTATTTTAACGACATCGACCCCGAATATGCGACCGTTCCGAACGTTATCGGAATGAGCGCAGACAAGGCGAACGAGGTTATGACAAACGCGGGCTTCAACATCAAGATTTCGGGCGGCGCGGCTTACAATGCGGACGCAAAGGCGACTATGCAGAGCTTCGCGGAGGGCGCTTATCTGCCCAAGGGAAGCGTGATTGAGGTCACGTTCAGCGTAAGTATTCAGGACGGATAACAGTCAAAGGTGAGATTATGACTTTAGGCAGGCTTTTTTTGGGTGTCGCGGATATTCCCGCCGAGCTTCGCGATAAAACGGTATCCGGCGTTACGTCCGACAGCCGCGAGGTTTCGGAAAATTTCGTTTTCGTGTGCGTCAAAGGGAAAACGTTCGACGGTCACACCGCCGCTCGAAAAGCGGTTTTAAGCGGCGCGGCGGCTGTCGTTACGCAGGATTTGCTTGATATTGACGGTGAAATAAACGTGGAAAATACCCGCGAAATTTATCCCGAACTTCTCGCGAATTTTTACGGAAACCCCGAAAAAACGCTTAAAATCTGCGCTGTCACGGGAACGAACGGAAAAACCACGACCGTTGGTATCTGCGCGGGAATTATGCGCGCGCTCGGTCACAAAACCGGCACCGTCGGCACGCTCGGAATTGACGCGGGAAACGGACTTGTGTATTCGCACGACGGTCCGCCGACTGTTCCCGAACCGAGAAAACTCGCGGAGATTTTCGCCGAAATGGTGAAAAACGGCGTTGAATATTGCTTTGTCGAGGCTTCAAGTCAGGCTCTCGCGCAGCACCGCTTTCCGAAAAACTGCTTTCGCGCGGCGGCTTTCACGAATCTCACGCGCGACCACCTCGACTATCACGGCACTATGGAGAATTATTTCGCGGCGAAACGCTCGCTTTTCGATAACAGCGGCGCCGCCGTTGTGAACATTGACGATGATTACGGGAAGAAAATCGCGGAATATTGCCGCTCGAAAAATATCCCGCTTATGACGGTTTCCGCGGACGGAAAAGCCGATTTTTACGCGGAACTGGCGAAGTGCTTTCCGCACGGCTCGCAGTTCGTTTTAACGGACGAAGCCGCCGAAAAAAGCTATCCCGCGCGCTTTTCGCTCACGGGTGAATACAACATTCTGAACGCGCTTCTGGCTTGCGTTTTGTGCAAAAGTTTGGGTTTTCCGCTCGGCGATATTGTGGCTGCGCTTGGGAAAATCGAGGGCATTGCGGGGCGGCTCGAAACGCTCTACAACGGCGAATTTACCGTTATCCGCGACTACGCGCACACCGAGGACGGGCTTTTGAAGCTTCTCGGCACGCTGCGACCGCTCACGAAAAATCGGCTTATCTGCGTTTTCGGCGCGGCAGGGGAGCGTGACGCGGGAAAACGCCCCGATATGGGCAGGGCGGCGGCGGAATTTTCGGATTATCTTATCGTCACGACCGACAGCCCGCGTCACGAAAACCCGCAGGACACCATAGACGGCGTTGCCGCCGGAATCCCCACGGGAAAGCCGTTTGAGGAGTTTATCGACCGTGAAAAAGCGGTTATCCGCGCGCTTGAAATGGCGCGGGAGGGTGATGTCGTCGCGCTCTGCGGCAAGGGTCACGAGGATTATCAGGCTATCGGCGACGAGTATTTTCACTTTGATGAAAAGGAAATCGTCGCGGATTATTTCGGAAAAAATGCTCGTAAATGAGCGTTATTTCGGAGAAAACCGCGCTTTTCGGCGGACGATTTTGCTTTGATGAAAAGGAAATCGTCTCGGATTATTTCGAAAAAAATGCTCGTAAATGAGCGCTATTTTGGAGAAAACCGCGCTTTTCGGCGGGCGATTTTGCTTTGATGAAAGGGAAATCGTCGCGGATTATTTCGAAAAAATGCTTGTAAATGAGCGTTATTTTGAAGAAAACCGCGCTTTTCGGCGGGCGATTTTGATTTGATGAAAAGGGAAATGCTCGGCGGTATTTCAAAGAAAATCTTATCGTTTTCTTGAGAATTTTGTTCTCATAAACGAGAGAAAATAGGGTGATTTTATGTTTACAACGGAAGAAATCGCAAAGGCTGTCGGCGGACGGCTCGCGGGCGGAAACGCAGAGGTTTCGTGCGTTTCCACCGATACCCGCTCAATCACGCCCGGAGCGCTTTTTATCGCGGTTAAGGGCGAGAGCTTCGACGGCAACGACTACCTCGAAAAAGCCTTCGAGAACGGCGCGGAGGCTGTTATGACCGAGAAAAAAACGCTCGGATTTGAGCCGAAAAAGCCTGTTATCTTTGTGGAAAACACACGCGCGGCGCAGCTTTCTCTCGCGCGTTATTACCGCGATAAATTCAAGCTGAAGCTCTGCGGAGTGACGGGTTCTGTCGGGAAAACCTCGACAAAGGATATGGTTTACGCGGTGCTTTCGGCGAAGTATAAAACGCTTAGAACCGAGGGCAATTTCAACAACGATATCGGTCTGCCGAGAACGCTTTTCGGGCTTGACGACAGCTTCCGGGCGGCGGTTATCGAAATGGGAATGAGCGACCTCGGCGAAATCAGCGCGCTCTCGAAAGCTGCGCACCCGAACGCCGCGATTATCACGAATATCGGTTTCTGCCACATAGAAAACCTCAAATCTCAGGAAAATATCCTCAAAGCGAAGCTTGAAATTCTCGACGGAGCGGACGCGGACGCGCCTCTTATTCTCTGCGGCGAGGACGAGCTGCTGAATACCGTGAAGCTCGACAGGAAGATTATCCGCTATGGTTTTTCCGAGAAAAACGACGTGTTCGCGGACGGAATTTCCGAGAGCGGGGACGGCGCTTCGTTTACGCTGCACTATGACGGCAAGGCTTATCCCGCGAGGGTTCCCGTTATCGGCAATCATCACGTCCTGAACGCGCTTGCGGCATTCTGCGCGGGTATTTCGTTCGGCTTAACGCCCGAAGAAATCGTGCCTGCGTTTATGAATTACGCGGCTTCGGGCATGCGCCAGAAAATCGAAAAACGCGGCGATATCACGGTTATTCTCGACTGCTACAACGCTTCTCCGACTTCAATGGAAAGCTCGCTCGGCGTTCTCGGAAAGATGAACGGCAGGAAAATCGCCGTTCTCGGAGATATGCTTGAACTCGGCGAAATGTCAAAGCAGCTTCACGCGGGGCTTGCGGACGCGGTTTGTAAAAACGCGGATTTGTGCTTCCTTTACGGCAGCGAGATGAAAGCGCTTCGCGACGAGCTTTTCAGACGCGAATTTCCCGTGTTCCACAGCGAAAACAAAAGCGAACTCACGGGGCTTCTGCTTCAGAATATCAAAAGCGGCGACGCGGTTCTCTTTAAAGGAAGCCGCGGAATGAAAATGGAAGAAATCGCCGGAAAGGTCGGTAAAATATGATTACTTGTTCGGCTGCCGCGGGCGCGGCGTTCCTGATAACGTGGGCTGTCGGGATTTTTCTCATACCGCTGCTTCACAAGCTGAAATACGGTCAGACAATCCTCGATATCGGTCCGAAATGGCACAAGGCGAAAAAAGAAGGCACTCCGACAATGGGCGGAATTTCGTTCATTCTCTCCGTGAGCCTTTGCTTTGCTGTGGGAATGGTCGTTTTTGCGTTCACGGGAACGGATTTTTCGGGCGCGGGAAAACGCGAGCTTGTCGTTTCCGTTTCGGGAATGGTTATGGCGGTTTTGTTCGGATTTGTCGGCTTTTTGGACGACTTCATCAAGGTTAGGAAAAAGCGCAACGAGGGGCTTACGCCTATTCAGAAGATTTTTCTTCAGGTGCTGATTATCGCGGCATATTTCGCGACAATCTACATCAGCGGCTTCGCAAGCACAATTATCACGTTTCCCGGCGGCGCTCAGTGGGATATGGGACTTTTCTATTATCCCGTTATGGGGCTTGGTATCCTGTATATCGTGAACGCCGTTAACCTCACGGACGGAATAGACGGACTTTGCTCGTCTGTTACGGTAATTTACGCGGCGGCTTTCGCCGTGATTTCGGGTATCCTCGGATTTTTCGGTCACACGCTCCTTGCGTTCTCAACGGCAGGCGCGCTACTCGGCTTCCTTATGTGGAATTTCCCGCCCGCAAAGGTTTTTATGGGAGATACGGGTTCAATGTTCCTCGGCGGCGTTGTGTGCGCGCTCGGAGTTGGCTGCAAGACGGAATTTCTTATGGTTGTCGCGGGGATTGTGTATATTCTCGAAGCGCTTTCTGTGCTTATCCAGACGACTGTGTTCAAGATTACAAAGAAAATTCACCACACCAAAGAGGGCAAGCGCCTCTTCAAAATGACGCCTATTCATCACCATTTCGAGATGAGCGGCTGGAGCGAGCTTAAAATCGACGCGGTTTTCTCGCTTTCGGCGGCGGCGTTCGGCGCGCTCGCGGTTGTTTTTGCGCTTATGACTTACTGTTAAGCGGAAAGGGGTTAAAATGCAGGAGCAAATCAGACCCGGTCTTGCGGCAAAGCAGGTTGAAACGGGCGCGGCTAACCGAAACGGAAAGCCGCCCTCAAAACCCGCAAAATCCGCCAAAAAAATGGCTTCGCTTGCGGGAAAGCAGGCTAAAAAGAAGAACGACGACCCGAACAGAATACGCTTTTTCAGCTTTCACGGCAAGGTTGATATGCCGATGACCGTGATTATTTTCGTGCTGCTTGTTTTCGGCATCACGATGATGTTTTCGGCGGGACACGCGCAGTCTTGGCTCGACAACGAGGGCGACAGCTATGCTTATACCGTGAAGCAGATTACCGCCGCAGGACTCGGACTTGCCGGAATGGTGCTTCTCTGCTTTATGGATTATCGCGTTCTAAGACGTGAATTTTCGTGGTTCGGCGGGAAATTCCGCTTCACGCTCGCTCATATGATTCTCTGGATTACGATGTTTATGAACTTTCTCTGTCTGCCGTTCGGCGTTGCCGCGGAGGGCGACCAGAAGCGCTGGCTGAAAGTTCCTCTTTTCGGTACGTTCCAGCCGTCCGACTTCCTCAAAATCGGGCTTATCGTCTTTATGGCGTACTATATCCACAAGAATTTCGATAAAATCAGGAGCTTTTGGGTCGGGATTGTGAAGCCCGGAATGTTGTTTCTCGCGGTCGTTTTCATAATGATTGTCATTCAGTCGCATATGTCGGGGCTGCTGATTATGACGGCTGTCTGCGCGGTTATGCTGTTTGTCGGCGGCATTAATATGAAGCCCGTTATACCCGTCGTGATTGTGCTTGCGGTTGTGGTAATAATCGGCGTTTCGCTTTCGGGATTCGACTATTTCGGCGACCGCGTTAAGTTTATGGACCCGCTCTCCGAGCCGGGCGACAGGTCTTATCAGAACTATCAGTCCGCGCTTGCGATAGGTTCGGGAGGCGTCTGGGGAAAGGGCTTCGGAAATTCAACTCAGAAGTATTTTTACCTCCCCTACGCGCAGAACGACTTCGTTTACGCCGTTCTCTGCGAGGAATTCGGGCTTGTCGGCGGAGCGGCGGTTATTATTCTGTTCGTGATTTTCGTTATGCGCGGATTTACGATTGCCTCAAACGCCGAGGACCGCTTCGGCTGCCTTATGGCGACGGGAATTACGTTCCACATCGGACTTCAGGCGCTGCTTAATATCGGCGTTAACCTGTGCTGCGTGCCGAATACGGGTATTTCGATGCCGTTCTTCAGCTACGGCGGCACGGCGCTTATGCTCCAGCTATGGGAAATGGGACTGCTTCTCGCCGTGAGCAAACGCGCAAAACTAAAATAATACACAAAATGGTGATAATATGAACGTTCTTTTTGCCGCAGGAGGAACTGCGGGACACATAAACCCCGCGCTTGCGATTGCGGATAAGCTCTGCAAGACTTTCCCCGAAACCAAGGTTCTCTTTATCGGGAAACCCGACGGAATGGAGAAAAAACTTGTCGCAAAGGCGGGCTATGATTTCGTGGGAGTGGATATGTACGGCTTTGAGCGCGGTTTTTCTCCGAGAAGCCTTACGCACAACGTAAAGGCGGCTTACTGCTATTTCATTTCCGCGAAAAGCTCCGTGAAGAAGATTATCAATCAGTTCAAGCCGGAGCTTGTAATCGGCACGGGCGGCTACGTCACGGCAACCGTGCTTTCGCAGGCGAACGCGATGAAGATTATGACCGTCACGCACGAGAGCAATTCTTATCCGGGAATGGCGACGAAAATGCTCTCAACGCGCGCGAATAAAGTGCTTTTGGCTTCCGAGGACGCGAAAAAGCATCTCAAGGATACCTCGCGGTGCGTTGTCACGGGAAACCCGCTTCGCACGAATATTCCGATTGAGGAGCGTTCGGCGGCGAAAAAGCGGCTCGGTCTTTCCGATGACTTCACGGTGCTGTCGTTCGGCGGAAGTCTTGGCGCAAACCGCATTACAAACGCTGTCGCGGAGCTTATTTCATGGGAAAACAGGACGGGCAGAATCAACCACATTCACTCCTACGGCGGGAAAAACAAGGAGATTTTCGCCGCGGCGCTCGCGGAAAACGGCGTTTCAAAGGACGAAAAACGCCATATTTTCCGCGATTACATCGATAATATGTACACCTGTATGAGCGCGGCGGATTTGATTATTTCAAGAGCGGGCGCAATGACGATAACGGAGCTTACGGAGATAGGCAGAGCTTCAATTCTCGTGCCGTATCCCGCCGCCGCTGAAAATCACCAGTTCTACAACGCGAAAACGCTTGCGGATAAAGGCGCGGCGGTTATTATCGAGGACGCGGAGCTGACGGGAGAAAGCCTTATCGGAGCGGTATCCGAGCTGTATAACGACCGCGCGAAGCTTCTTGAGATGGAGAAAAACGCGCACGCGATGAAGAAATCGGACGCCGCGGACAGGATAATCGGCGAGATAATCGACCTTGTGGGCGAAGAAAAGCTGCTGAAATAACGGCTCTGCTGCGCGGGAAACGCGCGGTTTTCGGGTTAACGCTGAAGAAAATGGCTGTGATACGCGCATTTTTGGCGGGTTTTCGGATAAATTCGGCTGTTCGCGCTCTCAAACAAGACAAAAGTTTCACCTAATTCGGCTGTTTAACATATATTGCTGTATGTTAACGCTGAAAGGGTGATTTTATGGAAAATCGGCAAAGGCTTATTATAAACGGCGGAAAACGGATTGAGGGCGAGCTGCGCGTTCACGGCGCGAAAAACAGCGCGCTCCCGCTTTTGTCGGCGGCGGTTTTGGCGCACGGCGAGTGCGTTTTTCACAACTGCCCGCAGCTTTCGGACGCGGACGCCGCCTGCCGTATTCTCGAAAAGCTCGGCTGTAAATGCCGAAGAACCGCCGATACCGTCACGGTTGACGCGGCGAATGTCGTCGGATATGAAATTCCCGATAACCTTATGCGGGAAATGCGCGGAAGTATCGTTTTTCTCGGCTCTCTTCTCGGAAGAACGGGAAAGTGCAGGCTGTCGTTTCCGGGCGGCTGCGAACTCGGCGCAAGACCGATTGACCTGCATTTGTCGGCTCTGCGGCAGATGGGCGCTAAGATTACCGAAGAACACGGATATCTTGAATGTGAAGCGCCGGGCGGACTTCACGGCGCGAAGATTACGCTTTCGTTCCCGTCTGTCGGGACAACGGAGAATATTCTCCTTGCGGCGGCTTCGGCAAAGGGTTTCACCGAAATCCACAACGCCGCCCGCGAACCCGAAATCATCGACCTCGCCGAGTGCCTTAACAAATTCGGCGCGAGTATTCGCGGCGCGGGGGAGAGCGTTATCGAAATCGAGGGGAAAGAGCGGCTTTCGCCCGCCGAACACACCGTGATACCGGACAGAATTGTCGCGGGAACGTACCTTTGCGCTGCTGCGATAACGCGCGGCGAGCTTATTCTGACAAATTGCGCGCCCGAACATATGAACGGCTTCACGCCCGTTCTTGAAGCGATGGGCGCGAGAATATACGGTTATGGCGGCGGGAAAATGTATTTGAACTGCAAAAAAACGCTTCAGGCGCCGCCGACAATCCGCACGATGCCGTATCCCGGCTTTCCGACTGATATTCAGGCACCGTTCACGGCGCTTTGTTCAACCGCAGAGGGAACGTCGGTTTTTGTCGAAACTATTTTCGAGAACCGTTTCCGCCATATCTCCGAGCTTGTGAGGCTCGGCGCTTCGATTAAGGTTGAGGGCAGGGTCTGCGTTGTCGAGGGCGTGAAAACGCTTTCCGGCGCGAAAGTAAGGGCGGCGGAGCTTCGCGGCGGCGCGGCTCTTGTTGTCGCGGCACTGGCAGCCGAGGGAACGAGCGAAATTTCGGGAGTAGGCTATATCGAGCGCGGTTACGAGAGTATCGAAAACGCGCTCCGTTCCGTTGGCGCGGATATTAAGAAAGTGTGATTTTGGCTTAACAAGGCGGGTTTGCGGGACGAGAAGACCGTGAAACCGCGCAGAGAGCGGGATTGCGGGACGAGAAGACCGTGAAACCGCGCAGAGAGCGCGATTGCGGGGCAGATTATGCTTAATATCGCATTGCAATGCGGTTTGTTTGGATATAAGGTTGGCGTAAAGGATAAGAAAAGTTCGGATTGAGGAAGTGAAAAAATGTTTGGGAAGAAAAAAACAGCGCCGAAAAAGAGCGTTCCCGCGAAAAAAGCGCCTCGGAGCGGTCAGCTAAACGGCGCTCCGCGGGCAGTTCACGGGAACGTTGGGAGAAGCGTGCCGACGGGCGCTCCCACAAATCGTCCGAAAAGTGCGCCGCAGGCTAACGTTCGCGGCAAGTCCGCGCCGCAAAACGGTTCGCCGAACAGAACCGAGAACAACCCCGCTCAGGGCAGACCCGCGCCGCAAAACGCACAGAAACCCGCTTCACGAAAGGGTTTGTTCAAGAAGAACGGCAGAAAGCCCGCGAATAATCTCGCTCAGGGCAGACCCGCGCCGAATAACGCGCAGAAACCCGCTTCACGAAAGGGTTTGTTCAAGAAGAACGGCAGAAAGCCTGCGAATAATCCTGCTCAGGGCAGACCTGCGCCGCAAAACGCGCAGAAACCCGCTTCACGAAAGGGTTTGTTCAAGAAGAACGGCAGAAAGCCTGCGAATAATCCTGCTCAGGGCAGACCTGCGCCGCAAAACGCGCAGAAACCCGCTTCACGAAAGGGTTTGTTCAAGAAGAACGGCAAAAAGCCCGCGAATAATCCCGCTCAGGGCAGACCCGCGCCGCAAAACGCGCAGAAGCCTGCTGCAAAGCCGCTGAAGCCGGTTCCCGAACAGGCGCGAAAAGCCGCCGACAGAGCGACTCTCGCGAAAACCCGCACCGAACAGCCGAAGCGTCCTTATCGCGGCGGAAATTACACGCTTTATTTCATTCTCGCGGCGGTTGTCGTTGGGATTGTGCTCGCGGTTTTGTCGAATACGGTGCTTTTCAAGTGCGGCACAATCGAGGTCAGCGGCGCAACGCGCTATTCCGCCGATGAAATTATCGCAGGCTCCGGCGTCAAAACGGGCGATAATCTCCTTCATATCGACGAGAAAAAGGCTGCCGAGAGCGTTATGAACACGTTCGCTTTTGTCGATAACGTGCAGGTGAAGAAATATTACCCAACAAAAATCGTCATTGAGATAACCGAGGCGGTGAACTGGTTCGCGCTCGTTCAGGACGGCAAAACAAACGTGATTTCGCGCGGCGAAAGGGTTCTCGGCGAGCTTCCCGCGGACGGTCTTGTCGTTCTCAAGGGCTTCGAGGCACAGTCGCTTGAGGTCGGAGCTCGCCTTTCTTCCGCCGTCGAGGCGAAAAATAAGGTTGCAGAGGAGATTTTCAATGCGGCGGAGAAGGTCGGTCTTGAAAAAATGACCGAAATCGACATCACCGACAGATTTTCCATAAAAATCACGGTAGACGGCAGAATCGTCCTTAACATCGGCTCGTCAAATCAGCTTGAAAGCAAGCTTCGCGTCGCTCAGGCGCTTATCGAAAAGGAAATCGGCGAGGACGAGCGCGTTTCCGTTCTCCTCACAAATCCCGAAAAGGTCGCGGTTGAGAGTATCCAGCCGGAGCGCAAGCCGACTTCCTCATCGTCGGACAAGCAAACTTCCGATAATTCTTCGGGAAATTCTTCCGATTTGGCAGAAAATGCCTCATCACAGCCGCAGGAATAAGTATTTCAAAAAAGTTTCAAAAAAAGGTTGCAATTTCAATAAAAGTGTGTTATAATATATAGTAGCGTTTTATATGCGATTTTAACAATATGTTGTTCCGGATTCCCCTTTTTTGACAATATTTTGTAAGGGACTATTTCGGATAACGTTTAAAAGCGTCCTCGCGGCGCGGATTTATAAATTCGGGAGGATAAATCGGTATGGCTTTTGAACTGAATAATAACGATGATGGATTTGACGTAGTCGACGACTTTAAATATTCGACTAAAATTATGGTTTTCGGCGTTGGCGGAGCAGGCGGAAACGCGGTTTCTCATATGGTCGGAGCGGGAGTCTGCGATGTGGATTACGTCGTTGCAAACACCGATGTCGCGGCGCTTCGCAGCAAGGACGGAAGCAAAATGCACCGTATCCAGATTGGCAGAAAAACAACGCGCGGTCAGGGCGCGGGAAACGACCCCACGCGCGGTCAGGCGTCCGCTGAGGAAAACCGCGACGATATCGCAAAAGAGCTTGACGGCGTTTCTATGCTGTTTATCGCGGCAGGAATGGGCGGCGGCACGGGAACGGGCGCTGCTCCCGTTGTTTCGGCTATCGCAAAGGAGAAGAATATTCTCACGGTTGGCGTCGTTACAAAGCCGTTTGATTGGGAAGGCGCGCAGAAAATGCAGCAGGCTGTCAAGGGCATTTCCGAGATGAAAAAGAACGTTGACGCGCTCATTATTATCCCGAACGACCGAGTTCGCCAGCTTAAGGGCAGCAATATCACAATCAAGAACGCTTTCGAGAAGGTTGACGAAATCCTCTGCAAGGCGGTTACGGGAATTATCACTCTGCTTCACGGAAACGGCTACATAAACGTCGATTTCGCGGATATCTGCATGGCGCTCAAGGACAGCGGCATCGCGCATATGGCTATCGGTACGGGCAAGGGCGACAACAAGGTCGACGACGCGCTTGATGAAATCCTCAACAGCCCGCTGCTCGAAACTTCAATCAGCGGCGCAAAGAGAGGACTGCTGAATATCAGCGTTCCTGCGGCGGATTCTATGTCGCTTGAGGAGTTCGACAGCCTCACAAAGAAGATTGCCGAGAAGTTCAATCCGAACGCAAGATACAAGTGCGGCGTTGAGTTTGACGAAAATCTCGCCGATGATGAAATTTCGATTATCGCGGTCGCGACGGATTTCGAGGACGAGCCTGTAAAACAGCCCGCTCCTCAGGCGAAAAAGCCCGCTGCGGCAGGGGGGACGGCTCAGACCGCCGCTCCCGCTCAGGCGAACGGAGAGGCTGCTCCCGCGCCTGCACAGGCAGCTTCCGCACCCGCGGGAACGGGAATGGGCGCAAATCTCGGATATGCCGAGTCGCAGGATATTGAGCTGCTTCTGAGGAAATTCCAGAATAAGGAAAACTGATTGCGGCAAAGATGAACATTTAATCCGGGCTTCGGCTCGGATTTCTTGTTTTCGCAGGGAAATTGAAAAAAGCACTTGCATTTTTCGCGATTTTGTTATACAATATATATGTAGAAATATGTAATCAAGTAAAGGGGTTTGAGTATGGACAAGCTTACGGCAATTCTGAAAAACGTTTGGTTCAGGCGCTCTGTTGCGGTTCTTTGCTGGGGTTATACGGCGTTTCTGATTTGGGTGGCTTGGCTTTGCTTCGGCTTCCACTTTGAGTTTGAGAACCCCGCGCCCCTTTTTGTTCTCTATCTTTTCGTTAATATCGCGGCTTTCGGTCTGCTTGTTTTCACAAGAAAGCAGGTCATAACGCAGGTGAACGCTTACGTTTTGCCGATAATCGCCTTTCTGATACTGATTTTCGGCTTCGGAAAGTGGTTTATCATAGCTCCGCCTCTCGCCGTTGTTATCGCGCTTTTCTTCATCAACAAGTCCAACGAAACGCTTAAAACCGTGCTTGGAACGATGTATCTCCTTATGTTTGTTATCGGAACGGTCGGATTTATCGCGATGAGAATGTTTATGGGCAACATCACGTTCACGCTCGACGAGAGCGGAAGCTTTTCCTTAAGCGACCTCGACCCCTCGCTCCGCGACCCGGATTACGAAAACGTATCGGAGTCGGGAGATTATCGCGTTGTGCGGTATATTACGTCAACGGGCGACAGAAAAACGGTATCATATTACGTTGAATGCGCGAAAGAGGACGTGAAAATCCCGCTTGGCGTGTGCAAGAGGGTTGCGGGCTGCCGCCATATCCACACCGCCGCGCTTACCGATATAAATTACGACCACGTTAAATGGAGCACGCAGAAGGTTAACGGCAAGACGACCGAGGTGCTTTATGTCGAGGGTATTTTGAGAGAAAATCCCTATCTTATCAAGAAAATCGACTCGGAAAGCGGTTCTTCAAGTTCATCAAGCAGTACAAGTTCGTTAAGCAGAACAAGTTCGTCAAGCTCGTCAAGCGCCGAGTGACGGCGAAAACAAGCCGGAAGGAGGATTTTAATGGAAGATACGTTAAAGCTTGTGGGACGAAATTCCAACGAGATTTTTCTCCTGCGCTATCCGTCGTCGCTGCTTGATTTTTGCGGGTTTGACCTCGCTTATTTCGCGAAAATGGCTATTGACGCGTGCAGCGAGGCTCAGAAAACCGGAAAAGCCGACCCCGATGTTTTCGCGCAGCTTCGCCGCGATATTCAGAACGCGCACTGCTACATCGCTCATAATATACGCACAACCTATGAAAAAGTCGCGCTGGACTGCTGGATTGATTATCTCTGCCGCCGCGACAGCATAGGCACGGGAACGCTTTGGAACCGCTATATAAGCTGCCGCACGCCGTTTGACAAAATGGTATTCGCGCGGCTTTGCGAGTTTAGGTATAACCGCGCGATAAACGAGTGGCTGAATATCGTCAGGGTGCAGGATTACGCCAAGAGCAAGATTGACTTCGTGTTCACAAAAGACGTGAAAAACGCCCGCGAAGCCGCCTCCAGACGAAATTATTTCGACCTTATGTTCAGCGTGACCGCACAGGAAATGGGATGCAGCGTTGAAAATCTCGGCGAAATCAAGGTGTTTTCCGTGGGAAGAACGCCGAGTTCGCCGTTTATGTTCTCGACGATATCAAAGGACATCGTGCGGCACGTTCTCGCGGATTTTGACTATTCGGACGACTATTCGGATATCAGCGATTACAGCGAGATTTCCGACCAGATAGCCATGGACGCGTTCTCAAAGATGAAAGCGGGACTGCCCGCGGAGCTTTCGAGTTATAACATCGTGCGCGGGAAAATGGAGAATTACACGGATAAAATCTATATGCCGTGCAGCCTGAAGGCGGTTATCGACCTTGAAATTGACGCGATAATCGAAAACGGCGGGATTCTTTGCGCCTGCAAGCGCTGCGGGCGGCTCTATCTCAGAAACGAGGAGTATAACGAGGATTACTGCCGAACTTATCTCACGAACGGCAAGACCTGCCTTGAACTGTACCGCGAGGAAAATCCGCTTCCCGTGATTTCTGCGGAACTTCTGGAGAAGTGCAGGACGGTTACGGACGAGATTTACGCGCGCGTCGGCACGTCTATGAGCGAGAAAGAGTACGAGTACTGGTACTCGTATATGAGCGCAATGCGGGATAAGGTGTCGAGCGGCGAGATTACCGCCGAGGAGCTTGACGCGTTCCTTGACTATTCGCTGAACGTTGATATTTCGCGGTCAAGACCGATTGTCGAGGTGCCGAAGCACGAGGAACGGCCTTCGCGGGAGCGCGTTGTTAAGCCGTTTGTGCCGGAGAGAATTTCGCGCAGCGAGCTTTCTCCGAAGCCCGAACCGGAAATTCCCGAACCCGTGGAAGAACCGCCGAAGGACGGATTTTTCACATCACCAACCGTTTTCAGGCGCAAGAACGAGGGTCAGCAGATTTCGCACATCATTCGCGGCGGCGAGCCGCGGAGCGCGGATAACGGCGGCGGAGCGGGGTTTCAGCCGTTTTCGGAAGCCGAGGATTTCGCGGGGAAAAAGGCTGCCGAGGACCGCGCGCGGCTTGAGCGCAGGCTTGAGGAAGAACTGCGCCGCAAGTTGAGGCGCAGTGAGAGCGAACCTAACGAAGCGCCGCGCGGCGAGTTTACGCCGTTTTCGGGCGCAGATTTCGGCGGTTCTGCGAGGAATTCCCGCGATAATGCGCGAAACGAGGTTGATTTTGGCTCGACAAGCCGCGATAACGCACGCACCGAAGCGTTTTCGGGCGCAGATTTCGGCGGTTCTGCGAGAAATTCCCGCGATAATGCGCGAAACGAGGTTGATTTCGGCTCGACAAGCCGCGATAACGCACGCAGCGAAACGTTTTCGGGCGCAGATTTTGGCGGTTCTGCGAGGAAACCGCGCGATAATGCGCGAAACGAGGTTGATTTCGGCTCGGCGAGCCGCGATAACGCACGCAGCGAAGCGTTTTCCGGCGCGGATTTCGGCGGTTCTGCGAGGAATTCCCGCGATAACGCACGAAACGAGGTTGATTTCGGCTCGACAAGCCGCGATAACGCAC
>UMHM01063563.1_pt1 | contig 36189 bp, 32 predicted proteins | sample 1965501 | NCBI WGS metagenome assembly UMHM01 (sample SAMEA4836095, study PRJEB28245) | human gut metagenome | biome: gut microbiome; material: fecal sample | place: Denmark | collected 2008
GCGAAGCGTCCCCCGCGGGAGCGACTGGAGCGCGGAGCGCGACCCGTCGCCATCGGCTACTTCCACTTTCGGCTATAACTCGGCGATTCGAGGGCGGCATTTGACGTGCGAAGTTTTGTGCGCTTTCGCACCGAAACGTAATCTGAGATATTGAACGGCTTTTTTTCGGGAGTGTTTTTATACTGTTCGAGATAAAAATTAACGGATTTTTCAAGCCGCTTTGTATTCCCGAAACGGTCGCGTACAACGAGCGACGGCAATTCCTCGTAAAGCCGAATATTAAGCTCGGCGCTGTCGAACTCTAGGTTTCCGTCCTCGTCTATATGATAGCCGAGGCGGTCGGATTCCTGAAAATACGCGCGGATTTCTCCCGTAAACGTCAGATTGTGCGGGGCGGTTTTCGGGTCGCGCGTTACCGAAATCAACCCCTCGAACGGTATGTAATATAATCTTCGCAATATCTTTTTTTCACCGTAACGCGTAAATTCTCCCGCGTATTCGCTGAATATCATTCCTTTCGGAAAAAAATCAAAGTATGTGTATTTGCTGTGGCGGCGCTTGTATTTCTCCGTGATATATACCGCTGAAAAGCCGAATACCATTCCCAGAAACACAAATCCGCCGATTAACGCAAGCAGCAGATACACTATTTCCGAGCCGAAATTAAGCACAATATTTATCGTGCAGAACGCGCACACCGCAAATACCGACATCGCGGCAAGCAGCATCATATGCTTCAGGCGGCGAGTGTATTTTTCAACTTCGGCATGGAAAAAGTACTTCAAATTGTCACTTCCTCATCTTTCCTCGTGCGCGTTCGACTTAGGTATGCTCGCAAAACCGCTGTCAAACGAAATTATACACCTGCAACCGGGGAATTTAACCGCGATAAACCGCGATATCTCGTCCCTTATCTCCTGCTCCGACAAGCCGCTGTTCTGCGGAAGCACGCAGTCGAAAATAACCTTCGTTTCATCGGAACAGCGTATCGTCCGCAAGTCGTGGATTGTTATGCGGTCGTCAATCTTCTTCGTTATCTCGTTAAGTTCCGCGTTGATTTTCCCTTCAAAGCTCCCGCCGGAGGCTATCGGGTCGGGGTGAACTAACATATTCAGCCCGTCGCGTAGAAAATCACGCTCGATTTTGTCGATTATCTCGTGGCACTTCGCAAGCGGCATACTGTCCGGCACCTCAACGTGTACCGAAGCGAACTGCCGACCCGGTCCGTAATCGTGTATCATAAGGTCGTGCGTTCCCACAACCCCTTTGTACGACAATATTTTTTCGCGTATTCGCTCAACCTGCTCCTCATCGGGCGCTTTCCCCAAAAGCGGGTCCATCGCGTCCTTTATTAAGCCTATGCCGCTGTACAGAATGAATACCGCAACCGCAGCCGCCATTATCCCGTCAAGCTTTATCCCGAAAAAGTGAGATATCAGATACGCCGCAAGCACCGCGCTTGTCGTTATCACATCATTCCTGCTGTCCGCAAAGGTCGCTTTCAGCGCCTCGGAATTGATTTTGCCGTCAAGCTTTCTGTTGAATATCATCATCCAGCATTTCACGAGAATTGACGTTCCCAGAACTACCGCCGGCAATACCCCGAACTCAACCTCCGCAGGATTTACTATCTTCTCTATTCCGTCGCGCAGCAGCTCGAAACCGATTGCCAAAATCAGCGCCGCAACCACAAACGCCGCAAGATATTCGTATCTTCCGTGCCCATAAGGGTGCTCGCGGTCGGCGGATTTTTCGCTCAGCTTGAACCCTATCAGGCTTATCACGCTCGACGACGCGTCCGAGAGATTATTCGCAGCGTCCGCCGTTATCGAAACGCTTCCCGATATCATTCCCGCAATGAATTTCCCCGCGCACAAAAGCAGATTGCACACTATCCCGACTTTTCCCGAAAGCTTTCCGTATGCCGTTCTCACAGAGGGATTTTCAATATTTTCACTGTCTTTTATAAACGTCTTTACAAGAAAATTCGTCATAGCGCCCTCCCTCAAATATACTTATTTCATTATATCACCCGAACAAGCGGTTAGTCAAGAGCAACGCCGCTCTTTTATTTCCCTTATTTCGCGCTTTTCTCCGCCGTCTATATCCCCGTCAAGTCAAACCTCGGCGTGTACTCCTCTTTCGCCGAGCTTTTTTCCTGCATAAAGCCCGACAATCCCGCTTCGTATACCGCGTCAAGCGCTTTTTTATACTCGAACGTCGTTATCCTGCGATTCATTTTGCTCAACGCAGGATTGCTTTTTACCTCGCCGAACGGCGTATACTGACTCATCAGACTGAACAGGATTTCTCCTCCGAACCGCTCTCCGACGCGCTTTATCACCTCAACGCTGTCCTTGTAGCAATTCGGCAGCACCAGATGACGAACTATTGTCCCCCGCAAAAGCGGCTTTGAACCGCAATATTCCTCCGCCTTTTCGTCAAAAAACGGCTTTCCCGTCTGTCTTATCATCTCCTCGACTGCGTTCATCGCGATATTGAAATAATTCGGCGCTTTTGACAGCTTCACCGCCAGTTCCTCCGAATAATATTTTACATCGGGCAGGTAAATATCCACCAAACCGTCAAGCATTTTCAGCGTCTCGACACGCTCGTACCCGCCGCTGTTATACACTATCGGCACGCTTAATCCTTGCTTTTTCGCTTCTTCAAGCGATTTTTTTATCTTCGGCACAAAATGCGTCGGGTTTACCAGATTTATATTCATCGCGCCCTGTTCCTCAAGCTCCAGAAATATCTCGCTCAGCCGCTCCCCGCTTATCTCTCTCCCCACGCTCTTTTGGCTTATCTCACTGTTCTGGCAGAACCCGCACCTCATCACACAGCCCGTGAAAAATACCGTTCCGCTTCCGCTTCTCCCAGATATGCACGGCTCTTCCCAGAAGTGCAGCGCCGCCCTCGCCGCTTTTACTTCTTCTCCCATTCCGCAATATCCCCTCTGCTTATCCCGCTCAACTCCGCATCTTCGCGGACACAGCTCGCATTTCAACTTTTTCACCCCTCGTTTTCCCGCTTTCCTGCCCTCTCCCGCTTTGCCGGTCCCTCAACTTGCGGTTCTCGTTTGTTTTGCCGAAGGCAAAACCACGGCGCGCAGCGCCGTGAAATTCGCGAAGCGAATTTATACGAGAACCGCTGCTTTTCCAAAGCCACCCCGTATGGGGTGGGTGAGGAAAAGCACTCCGCCAGGCTTCGCTCTGTCGGGTTTTTCCTGCGGCTTACCCGCAAAACAGCCGCCATGCTCAATGCTTGACGGCTGTGATTTGTTATAGATTGCGGTTAAGCGACTGACCTGTTGCCCTGCCGACAACCGCGCTGTTATAATACCCGATTTTCTGCTTAGTCTGCTTCAACGCCTCAAGCTCGCGGCGGGAATCAATATGCTGATTCTTGAACTGTTCCGAAATCACTTTATCCTTGTCGAGAATACGCTGCTTCGCTATCGCTATATTCTTCTGCAAAAGCTGAAGCTGCTTGTGTTCATCATCAAGCGGAGTGCTGACATAACTTCCGTTTATCAGCGCTTTCAGCAGCTCCGATTCTTCCGGCGTTTCAAACTCAACAACCGCTTCAAGGTCGTCCTTCAGCTCGTCAAGGGTTGTTATAAGCTCGTTTCTGGCAATTACGCCCTCCTGCAGAACCTCAAGCTCCGCGTTTATCATAGCGTCGGTCTGCTTTTCATATTCCTGAAGCGTCGCGAGGATTTTTTCCATAATCTCCCGCGCTCTCTCGCAGCCAAAAAGTTCAGCCATATTCTCCCCTCTTTCCTCAAGGATTTATCTTTGGTTCAGACAGCGCCTTTCTTCTTGTGATTTTTCGCGTCCTGCTCCTCGATTTCCGCCCTCGTCATCTGACTTATCTGCGTGAACGCATCGCGAAGCTCGCCCACAAGCGGGATTATCTTCTTAACCTCGGCACAGTCCTTGCTTACGTTCGCTTTCACTATCTCCTTGTAAAAGAAGATATAGTATCTTTCAAGCTCCTGCGATATCGGTATTGACATATCAAGCGACTCGCGCAGCGCGTCTATGCAGTCCTCCGCCTTTATAAACGCCGCGTTCGCTTTCATATTGTCTTTCGCTTCGACAGAACTTATCGCAATCGCCAACTGACGCTCAATCTCACTGTACAGCTTTATCACAACCTCAACCGGCGTCATTGTCGTTACCGACTGCTTTTTGTATTCGGAATAAGGATTAATCATCTTCGTTCTCTCCCGATTCTTCAGAGCATTCCGCTCGTCATTTTTTCATCAAGTCGATGTTCCGAAACCGCTCAGATAATTTGAAAGGTATGCCGACTGATTGTTGAAATCGCCCATCGCCGACTCAAGATTCGTAAATACCTTCCACCAATACTCTTCCTTCGCGTCATATCTGTCCTGAAGCTGACTTATGCGCTTCTGAACCGACTCCATCTGACGGTAAATATAATTGTCCTTCGCCGACGAGCCGCTTGTCGTGCCTGCCTTGTTGATAAGCGTGCCTTTCGTTCTGCCCGCCGTTCTTACCGCGTTATCAAGAACTCTATTTACCTTCGTCATAATCCCGTTCTCGGAATCGGTAAACAGCTTCGACACCGCTTCGGGATTTTCGTTAAACGCCTTATTCAACGCGTCCTCGTCAAGCTTCAGCTTTCCGCGCATCACGTCCTCGCTGCTCGATTCCAGAATGGACGACGTTTTTATTCCCATATTGTATATGCCAAACTTCGTGCCGTCATCAAGCTTTACCGCGCCATAAAGCGCCGTTCTCATCTGCGACATAATGCTTGATACCGTGGAATCGTGGTAAATTACGCCTTTCTTCGCCGCGGTTTCCCACTTCTCAATCTCCTTTTCGTCCATCTCCTCTTTCTGCGCGTCAGTGAGCGGGTCGTAGAGATTGTTCTTTTCGTCCCTTGCGGGCGCAGTGCCGATATGTCCGTATATATCGTCAACAAGCTGATTGTAATCGGTTACGAAGTCCTTGATGGTCTGCTTGATATCGTCGTAATTCTTCATAACGCCGACTTCATAGACCTCGCCCGCCGTCATATCTTCGCCGAACTTAAAGGTCGTTCCGTCAACCGTGTACATATTTGAATTATGATAAATCTCGGTTCCGTTCAGGTCGAAAATTGCGTTCTGACCCGTTGTGACGGTCGCGTCAAGCAGCCCGAGTTCCTTCAATATGCGGTTATCCGTGCCGTCGTCGTTCTTTCCGAACTCAATCGTTTCCGCCGAACCCATATTGTTCGAGGTTATCTTGAAGCTGTTCTCCAGCGTGGAATACGTCATCGTAACGCCCGCGCCGCTCTTATTTACCGCGTCAATAAGATTGGTTATTGTTGCGTTTTCCTCAAGCTCAATCTTCTTTCCGTTTATCGTGAACGAATACTTCTTCGAATATTCGCCCGTTGTACCGTCAACAGACAGATTGTTTCCGATAATTCCGATATCCTTCAGCTTCGTTTTCGCCGTAAATCTGTTCGATACCGTACCCTTTTCAAGTCCGAGCGTTCCGCCCTCGACAGACGTCATCGAGAACTCAAGCTTTACGCCGTTCTTTTTCGCCGTAACAGCGCCCTTATCTATTCCGAACGTAATTCCGTCCTCCGAAAACGCGCTGTTGAGCGCCTTTTCAAGAGCAGCCGTGTTCTTGTCCTTCGCCGCCTGCGCGCTTGTATAGGTGAACGCTTCGAGCTTTCTCTCGTCAATCTTCGCAGAAGCGCTCAGGTTGTATTCCTCCCTGTATGCAGCCTCTTTGAGTTTATTATATTCATCAAGAATGGATTCGTTACCCTTGCCGTTTCTGCTGTCGAAATATGTGTCGGAAACGCCCTCGAAAGATACGTTCTTCGTCTTTCCGCCGATATTCACGGCAACCGTGTTCGTTCCCGTAACCGCGCTCTGCGCCGACACCGCGACAGATTTCGCAAGCTTCGTCAGCCCAAAGCTGCCCTCTTTTTCCGTTATGCTTACGGACGCGTTTCCGTTAACCTCAAAATCAAGCGTTCCATCGCCCGCGTCCTTTACCTGAAGGAAATAATCGTCAACAACGTCGTCGCCGTCCTTATCCGCGCCAGTTCTTCCGAACGCCTGCGCAAGCGACTCGTTGAGGCTCTTTATAACGGCGTCCGAAAATGCCGCCATATCAACGTTTCCATCGGCGTCAAGCGCGATATTCTCAGCCTTGAACTCAACCGTTTTTGTTACATCGCCGACTTTTACATCAAGGCTGAAGCCATACGTTCTCGTTCCGTCCTCGTTTGCCGTAAAATTCGAGTTCTTTGCAGCCTTTTCCATATCAAGCGAAAAGCTTTCGGGCATAATTGATTTTCCCGCAGCCGTTGTCGCCGTCGCAAGCTGCGTCAGCTTAATCTTATAATTACCCTCAACGGAATTTGTCGTTGTCGTTACGTCAATACCCTTCGCCTTTTCGCCGAGAGTCTTTCCGTTTATCGTGCTTTTGAAATTATTGAACGAGGACGGGCTTAAAAGATAGCTCTTCTTGTTCAATATATCAAAATACTTGTTCTTGAACTTCGTCAGCTTATCCGTCACATCACGATAAGCCTCCTGCTGCCACGTCAGCTTCGTGAGCTTCTTGTTCTGATTGTCAATCTTCGTCTGATAGCTTGACATCATCTGCTCAATCATAGCTTCCGTGTCATAACCTGTATTTATTCCAGCCAAACGCATAAGGTCGCTTGCCATAATTATCTCTCCTCCTGTTAATGGTCGCCTCTAAAAACCTTGGTTGAGTGAAAGAGCGCAGCGCTCTGCTCATTTTTACTTTTCAAACCGTTTTTACGAGGTTCCCTTATGATTGTTCAGAAGCTGTTCAAGAGCCGCCCCCGAAATATGAGCCGACTGCTCGTTCGTCTGCTTCGCCGTTTTAAGCTCGCTTCGGAATATCTTTACCTCGCGCGGCGCGTTAATTCCTATCTTTACCTTATCCTTCGAGATTTCAAGCACCGTTACCTCAATGTTGTCGGCAATTACTATGCTCTCGTCGGTTTTTCGCGTTACTACAAGCATCTCACGCCTCCTCGGAATACACCGGACACTTGAAATCGTAATCCTCCAGCATAACCTGCGCCGCTATGTTATCCCGCGTGTTTATCACTATCGGACAACGCAGATTTATCGTCGTCTTTTTGTAATCGTCCGGCACAATCGCAACCGTCAGGCACCTGTAAGGCGTGTCTTCATCGATTTTCAGAAGCGCCTGCTCTTCGTCCGTGATTTCAAAGCGATAATCCGGATATATCAGCATCGGGTCGTATACCACAAAGCAAGGCTCCGTCTTTTCAACCGACTGAAGCCACATCGGAAATACTCCCTCTCCGAGCGGACTTATAAGCGTGTATTTTTTCGTGTCCTCAAACCCGATTATTCCGTTCGGAACGCTCAAAATCGTGCTTTCATCTATTTCGGTTTCTCCGAAATCCCTTGTGTTAATCTTCATTTCTATCAGCCCTTCTGGTCAAATACCGGCGGAATGTACGGCGGCTCGTAGTTCGGATTTGCGCTCGGCGGAACGTAAATCGGTCCTCCCAAGTACTCAATCTCAACGCGCGGTCTGTCGCGCACGATAAGCTCTACGTTTCCCGGAATAAACTCCATCGGCAGGTCGGTCTTTAAGTTCCAGTCGAAATCCTGCGTTCCCATCTGATACTCAATGTTCAGCTTTCCCGCGTCAAACGTGATATCCGCGCCCTCTTTCGGCAGAAACTCCATTATCGTTTCAACCGTCGCGCCCGCTCTCGCGTTGTTTATCGCAATCTCCGAGGGTGACATTCCTCTTGCAAGCGCGTCGCCTTCCTGTACAACCTTTGCCGTCCCCTGATACGCGATTGAAAAGCCTTCCTGCGCTTTCTGCTTCAGAATATCACCGTCCGTCATATGTCCCGGACCAAGGCTCTTCCGCGCTTCATAGGTGTCGATTTTAAGCTTCATCGGCTCTGCCTGCATAACAAATCCGCCGTTTTTCGTCGTCACGTTAACTTTCGGCTGTCTGTCCTCGGAATATTCAAGCCTTGCGTTCGTAACCTTAATCTCAATCTGAATAGGAATTGTCGTTATTTGCAGCAAATTTGTATTCATCAGAAACACCCCCTCAAATTATCGTTAATCACTTCATATAGTTGAATATGCTGTTCGGAACTACCTCCGACGCCATTTGCAGACAAGCGTTGTAAAGCGCAGAATATGTCTTTAAAAGCGTCGTTTCTTCTTCCAGATTTGCCGATTCAAGCTCGTTCTGACGCTCGAGAGCGTTGTATTCTCTCGTCGTAAGACGGTCGATATTAAAGCTTATGAAATCCTCGTTGCAGCCGAGGTTCGCTATCTCGATAAGCAGCTTTTCGTTCGCCGAAACTATCCTGTCGATACAGCCGTTCGCGTAATCAATATCGCCGTTTCTCAGCGCCTTTGCAGCGTCAAGAGTAAGCTGAATGTAGTTGTTCGAGTAAATCCTGTCCATCTCAATCGGCGTTTTATCACCCGCGGAATCGTCCGCGGAAGCCGTCGTCGAGTAAATCGAGAGCGCCTTTGCAGACGACTTCAATCCGTCCGCCACCGTGTACTGAACGTCAACTCCCGTATCGATAAACTCGCGCTTTAAAGCCGCGTTGAAGTTTTTGAGCGTCGCCTCGGCGTTATCCATAACGCCCTTGAATTTAACGGTTTTCTCGGTTCCTCCAACGGTTACTTTTACCTCGTAATTCTTATTCTCGATATTGTCAAGGTCGAGCTTTCCCGCAGCGGTCATTGCCGTTCCCGTTACATTTGCGAATGTGGGCGCGGCAGGCGCTGCAATCGTCACCTTTCCGTCTGCGTCAATGTTCGCGGTAACGCCGATAGCACCCGCGGCAGCCGTAATCTGCGCCTTGATTGCGTTCAAATCATCGGCTTCAACGCCCGTCGCCTTGAATTTACATTCCTTCGACTTCACTCCAACGCCTACGACGAATGTGTATTCCTTACCCTTTTCAAGACCTATCGCGTTAATCCTATTTCCGTCAAGCAAAAACGCGCTGTCAATCTTCGTTTTCGTGTCCGTCACAATCTGAACCTTTTCGCCCTCGCAGGTGATAACGCCCTTATTCGCCTCGGTAAGCGAAACATTCGGATTATATCCCGTGCCTTTGAACGCTTCTGTAAGCGCGTTCTGGAAATTGTGCAGCGACGCTTCGTCCGCCTTGTCGGGGTCGGTATCGCCGCCCGCAGCGAATACTACGGTTCTCGTTTCCTTGCCGATTGTCACATTGACGCTGTATTCCTTTCCCGGAACAAGCTTCTCAACGTCAAGCCTGTATTTATTCGTATAGCCCGAATCGTTGTCGATTGCAAGCTCCTGCGTTCTTTCCGCGTATTTGTTATTTACCGCGCAGACAATTCCGCCGTTTGTGAGCGAAATTACGCCCTGCTTGTCGATTATCGGCACTTCATCGGCTTTCTTATACGCTTCGTCAAGCTGTTTCTGAATTTCGGCGAGATTTTCGGCTCTCGCAGCGTCGGCGTCCGCATTTTCCGAACCCTTGAACGTAATCGTCTTTTTTACGTTATCCGCGAAAACGTCAATGCAGTACGTTCTTCCCGCTTTTATCGAAGTAAGGTCGATATCCGCAACGCCTCTCTCCGTTCCGCAGTGCGAAACGTCCGGTCCGTTGAACGAAATCCTCAGCGCCGACTGCGAATCAATTTCCTGCGTCTGCTGATTAACCTCTATTCCAAGTCCGATATCTCCCAAAACGTCCTTTGAATACGGGAAGCTCTTGGGGTCGCTCAGCGCATTCAGCGGTACTCCGTGATAAAGCACGGTAGAAGAGTTTCCGTTTGCGTCCTGTTCAATCGTAAACGGCATTCCGTCGTTGCTCTCGCCGCCGAAAATCGCGCGCCCCGCCGTGTTCGTGTTGAACACCGAACAAAGCTCCTCGGCGTATCTTTCAAGCTGCTGCGCGTAAATGTTGTACTCGTCAATGCTCTTTGTCGTGTTGCACGCCGCTATTATCGTTTCGCGAACGGAGGCAAGCTTGTCGGATACCTGCAAAAGCGACGTTTCCGCCTCTGTATAAAAGCTGTCCGCAACCTTCAGATTTTCCTTGTACTGCGCCGAAAAATAAAGACTTTTCCTAACGTTCAGCGCTTTTGCCGCGGAAAGAGGAGCTTCGCTTGCTCTGTTAAATTTTCTCGTCGACGTGATGCGGTGCATCGTGTCATTCTTGAGAGAACCGATTCTGTTCAAATCGCGGTTGAACCCTCTCATTATAACCGAATTTGTAACTCGCATTTTACCTTACCTCCGCGGTTTATTATAAGCCCACTCTGCCCGTGCCGTTTATCAGCTTGTCAAGCAGGTCGTCAAGCGTTGTCACAAGTCTTGACGACGCGCTGTACCATTTCTGGTAATTCATCATATTGATGCCTTCTTCGTCCATCTGCGGCGCGGAAACCTCGTCCCTCGCGTCAAGCAGACCGTCTACCGTAACCTCAGCCGTATCATAACGGCTCGTTTCATACTGTATTGTCTGTCCCAAACGGTTTGATATAAACGAAATGTACTCGTAAAATCCGCCCTTGAAGTCGTGCGCGTTTCCGAACTCAATCTCCGAATTTTCAAGCTGGGATATGAGGTAGATTACATTTGTATTCTGAAGATTAACCTCTCCCGTAATCTCGTCGCGCTTTTCGTCATAACCGTACTGATACTGTCCCGTAACAGGGTCGAGCCTTCTCACCTGACCTATCATTGTCGGGTCGTGAAGCCACTCGTCCGAAACGTGTATATTCGCCGCAGTCACAACCGTGTCCGCGGGAATCGTCGTGAACATTCTGCGGCTTTGGTCCTCGTCCGCGCCGTTAGCGCTGTTGAACACGCCCGCAAGCGTTCTCGCAAACTGGTCAACCGCCGACTTGAAGTACGCAATTCCGTATGAGCCGTTCTGATGCCCCGCCGCGTATACGCCGTTTCCGTTTATCATATCGTAATATCCCTTGAGCTGTCCGGACGAAAGATTAAGCTCCTCGCCGCTCTCATAGAAAAGTATCGCCTGCTGATAAACGTCGTAATCCTTCATCAGGATACGATTTGTCTTGAACTTCTGACCGTCTACAATCTGTATTCCGCCCATCTTCACGGAAAAAGTGCCGCTGCTGTTTTCGGTAACTTCAATGTTTCCGTAAGTCGCAAGCTCGTCAATGTACATATTAAGCTCGTCGTAAAGCTCGTTCGGTCCGTATTCCTCGTTATAATGTATCTTTTCTTTCTCAATCCGCTGATTAAGCAAATTAATCTGCTCGGTAAGATTGTTTAAGTGGTAAATCGTGTCTTTAAGCTCGCCCACATACATCGACTCAACCTCGCGGAGCTGCTTATCGTAATCGTTAAGCAAACGGCATAGGTTTGTCGCCGTGTTTACGCAAATCGTCGCAACCTCGCTGCTGTCGGGCGTCTGCATCGAATAGTCCTGAAGCGAATTGAAGAACTCCTGCGTGAAATACTGAAGTCCGTCCGTTTCAAAGTTGTCCAAAACGTCCTCTATATCGGAAAGAATATTCACATTCTTGTCCGCTTCTGCCTCAACGGCAACGTTCTCGCGGTATCTTCTGTCAATGTAAATATCGCGAATCTGGCTCACGCCGTATGCGTTCACGCCCTGTCCCTGCATCGAAAGATTGCTGTTCGGGCTTGCCCAGCGGAAGCTGGAATTTACCGAAACGTACTCCGAATACAGGTCGACGCGCTGTCTTGTATAACCCGGCGTGTTAATGTTCGAGATGTTGTTTCCGACAATATCAATATTCTTCTGCGCAAGCTGAAGCGTGCGCTTCTGAACCTCAAATCCTAAGTATGTAGGACGCATATTCCCCTCCTGTCCGAGCCGCCTAAAATCGCCGCTCACACTTGTCTTATCACCTGAGCAGACGACTGTCCCGACTGAACCTTCGCCGCGTTTTTATCGTATACTTCGGGTTTTTCAAGTATCCCCGCACGCTTCACGAACTCCTTCTGATTGTCCAGCTTCCGCTTCACAATCTCCGTCGTCTGCTCGTTCAGCTCCTTTATGTTCCCGACAAGCTCCGAAAGCTGCTCCGAAAGCATTCCAATCTTCGGGCGGTATTCCTCCGGCGCTTCTCCCGACAGCTCGTCAAGCCGCTTTCCCTCAATTCCAAGCCCGCAAAACAGCGCAACCCGCTTTTCTTCAAGCGAACGGCTTTTCATAATGTAAGCCTGCTCGTCATTCAGGGAATCCGTCAGCCAATTTATGTCGTCCGCGAGAATTTTCGTGTGCTTTTTCATAAGAAATATCGTAAGCTCGCGGTAAAAATCAACTTCGATTTCCAGACACTTCATCACAGCGTCTGCCGTTCTTTTATCCATATTCTCACCCCGCGGGAACATCAGCCCATGAGAATGAAGCTCGCAAGTATCGACGCGTCAACCCCGTTTTCGGCGGTTTCCGCCGCTTCGAGAATTTCCTTGGGCGCTGCGTCCGCTTTCACCTCGGCGGCAATCGCAGCCTTCGCGCTCGCTATCGCAGCCTCAAATCCGAACTCCACTCTGTCGGTATTCGTCTTTACAACAGCCGAAGCACTCGGTTTTTTAGGCGACTGGGATTTATTCGTCTTGTAAGCTGATACCATTCCGTTAATGCCCTTTATCTCCATAGTGCCGACCTCCTTTTCAAATTATTGCAAAATCGCGCATTTTCCCCACATATTATATATCGGCAGGCGCTTGAATTTCTTTAGGCCTTCACCGCATAATTATTGCCGTGCAAACGCGCAGTCAGATTTTTCGTCAGATTGTACAAATTGAGTGCAGGAAGGCTGTCGCCTTTCAAACGAAATTTGTGCAGAATGACGGAAAAGATGCAAGCGAGTGCACAGGGTGAACGCGCTGCGTTCACCCGCAAAGGCGCAAGCCGTTAATTGTGCGGTGAAGCCTTAGCTTTTTTGCACATTTATCGCTTTTTTCCTGCGATTTTGCAATTTATTTGTCAAAATCCCCCAAAGTGTGAAAGAGTTTCCGAGGCAATCTCCGCGCCTTTTTTCATCGCTTCTTCAATAGTGCCGCCGAGAAGCAGCTCACAGACAAATCCCGCGTGATAACTGTCGCCGCAGCCCGTTGTATCAACAACCTCGCTTACGGGAACCGCCTCCGCGCGATATTCCGCGCCTTTGTGATATGTCACGCTTCCGCGCGCGCCGAGGGTCATATTAAAATAACCGCCGTATCTGAGCGAAAAATCCTTGAAATAATTCAAAAATTCCTCTTCGCCGCTTATCATAAAGAAGTCGATGTACGGCGCGTATTTTTCCATATCCTCAAAGTCGCGGTAAACGTCAAAATCAACCGCGAGCTTAAATCCGTGCTTTTTCTTAAGCCCGACAATATCTGCGAAACAGGACGTGTCAAAGTGCGTGAAAACCGCGTCCGACTGCGATATTTCCGCGATATCCCTTCCGGTAAGCGTGAATTTCTCCAGAATTTCGCCGCTCCACGAATCCTCCTTGAAGTATCTGTCGCCGTCCGATGTCAGAAAAATCCGATTGTTTGCGGTGACAAAACGAGTATCCGTCCGCACGCCGCTCACGTCGATTTTCCTGTCGGATATGGACGCAAGAACCGCTTTTCCGTATTCATCATCGCCTATCGCGCCGATTAGCGATACTTCTATCCCCTCGAAACGCGACGCGTGCGCGGCAAAATTCAGTTCCTCGCCGCCCGGTCTTATCTCTCCCGTTTCAACAAAAACATCTGCACAAAGGCAAGGAAGCGCCGTTATTTTCATAATTCAATTTCTCCGTAAAAAAGCCGCTTCCAACTCTCGTCAAAAGCGGCTTATCGACTAAATTCAACAAATCAAGGTTCTTCCGTAAGCTTGAACGTCAGGCTGAAATAGCTTCCCGGTTCACCGATATACCTGTCAATGACAGTATCCTCCGTACTTGAGCAAACGCCAAGGTAATCATCATTCGCGTTCAGCCCGTTGTCAACGAGAAGAAGATATTTTTCGCGGAAATCGTTATATTCTCCGGTTGTCACAGGGAATTCATCGGGACAATATGCAGCGGCAAGAACCTTTACTGTGTTCGTATTTTCCTCGCCGGTCGCCTTGTTTGCATTGTTGTCAAAGTAAACGTAAGCGTAATACATTCCGTCCTGCATATAGAACAGCGGCGTTATGTCGTTCGCGAACATTTTCTCGAAATTCGTAACCTTATCGACTTCATATTTCGCGTACAATCTCATCTCGCAAATCGCCGCGCTGCTTGAAGCCTCAACGTTGACATATTCAATCTTTGAATTCTTGACTTTCATCGCTATCGCGGTGTATTTGTTCTTCGGGTAATTTCCGCCAAGCGACTTGTCATAGTCAATCACCTTTGCGGTGTCGTCTTTCTGACCGTAATATATGTAGTCCTCGTACTTGGAATATTTGCTGAAAAGGTTCTGGGTCGCCGAATAAAAATCTCTCGCCGCGAGAATAGAAGCTTTCTTGTTCGCGTCTCTTGAGGACAGCGACGGTACAATCATAGCGAGAAGTACGCCTATAATCGCGATTACAACCACAAGCTCAAGAAGCGAAAAGCCCTTTTTCCCGAAAATCTTTCTCATAAATACTCCTTTCCAAAGCTCTTGTTTGTGCAAACTCGCAAGCGCGCACAAACAAAAGCTTTGAAACGCAACGCTCTTTAAGTGTTAATCAAAATAGGCGATGTTCCGATAACGTCGCCGTGTTTGTTGTAGCCGTTGTCGGACGGCCAGAAGTCCGTTCGCTTAAAATCGGCGGCTGTCGGTGCGTCAAGCGGCTCTGCGCCGTCGTCGACAAAATACAGCGCGCCTATCCGCCCGTCAATCAGATAGCCTATCGAGTACATTCTCTTGTATCCGAGCGTATTCTCGATAAATTCTTTCAAATCCTGCGAAAGCGCGTTCTCGTCCTGCTCGTGAACCCAGAAATCGCCGCCAAGGAACTCGGGGTTTTCATAAACGCCGTTATTTGCGACAATTTTCACATAAACGGTGCTTTCATCATCGTAAATCTTCGGGTAAACATTGTTTGATACCTGCTGCGTGAGCCACATATTTACTGCGCTCCGAACGTCGTTCGCCGTTGAATTTGCCGAAGATACCCTCGCGCTTCTTGACGTACCGACAAGCACGGGAATCAATATCGCCGAGAGAACGCCGATAATCGCGATTACGACAACAAGCTCCACAAGGGTAAACGCCGATTTCGCCTTTATCCGTACAAGCTTTCCCATAATTCCAACCTCAATACACATAATCCCTCGGCAGCCGAAACCGCCGAGGAATGAATGTGTTGTTTAAATCAACTTAGCAATCGCTTAAACGATTAAGCCTTCTTTACATGACCAATCTTGGGAGCAGTACCAACGATGATGCTGTCAGCGCCAACGCCAGCCTTGTTGCCTGCCCAAGTGATTTCCTGGTCGCCGTTCCAAACGGTAGCGTCCTTAGAAAGCTCCTCGGGAACCTCAGCGTCTCCGCCGCCGGGAACTACAACAACACCGATAACAGCTGCATTAAGAATGTAAATCTCAACGTGACCGGATTTGAAATCGCGGAGAACGTCTGCCATGTAGCAGTCAAAGCTAGTGTTCTTGTCATCGCCGGTCCAAGTCCACTTGTCGCCCTTTGTGCCGAACTTGCAGTCCTTGTTGCTTACGTCAATGTTCCACTTGTCAGTAGAAACTTTATCGCCGCCCGTTTCAGCAGTTGCTGCCTGACCAACGCCACAACTTACAGTAACCATGGCATCGGTACCTCTGATAGCCTGCTTAGCGGTATCAGCCTTGGTGAGGAAGTTGGTAGCCTGAGTCTTAATCTGCGCTGCGGTGGAGTCAGCAGATGTGATGTTGGAGTCCTGAACGACGCCAATCATCGTAGGAACGAGAATTGCAGCAAGTACGCCGATGATAGCGATTACTACAACGAGCTCTACGAGAGTAAAGCCCTTTTTGGCCTTGAGAGCCTGAAGTTTCTTTATCATTGTAAAGACCTCCTGTAAAAAAATTTTTATGTATAACCCCGGCGGGGCTATATCCTTAATTAAGCGGGAACCCATTCCCTTGGAAACGTTTACAACACCGTGGGCAGCTTCGCTTTCGGTTTGTATTTACATTATACTTGATTGTTTTAAGAATTGCAAGTGTTTTTTCAAAAAATTTTACAAAAACGCTCAAATTCGTATAAACTTTTCAAATACAATAAGGCTTTTTGGGCATAATAACGGAAAAATTGTGTAAATTCCGTGTAACTCAGTTTACGCCCATTTCAAGATAACGCTTGTACTCGCTCAAATCCTGTACTCTCGTGCGCGCAACCGCGTCGTTTACCTTGCCCATTCTTACAAGGCGCGCCAAATCCTGGTCGAGCGTGAACATTCCGTACTTCTTTCCCGTTGCGACAGCGGTCGGAATCTGGAATATCTTGCCCTCGCGAATCATCGAGCGGATTGCGTCCGTCGCTCCAAGAACCTCAAGCGCCGCGCAGCGCCCCTTGCCGTCCGACGTCGGAACGAGCGTCTGCGAGATAATTCCCACAATCGCGTTCGCAAGCTGCGAGCGAATCTGTCCCTGAGAATGAGGCGGGTAAACGTCGATTATACGGTCGATTGTCGGCGCAGCGCCCGTTGTATGCAATGTCGAAAGAACCAAATGTCCCGTTTCTGCGGCGGTTACGGCGGCGTTGATTGTTTCAAAGTCACGCATTTCTCCAACGAGGATTACGTCCGGGTCCTCACGGAGCGCCGCACGAAGCGAACCTGCGAACGAATCTACGTCCTGTCCGATTTCACGCTGATTTATCATAGACTGCTTGTGGGTGTGAAGATACTCGATAGGGTCCTCAACCGTGATTATGTGGCAGTTTTTCTGTCGGTTTATGTGGTCAATCATCGCCGCGAGAGTCGTCGATTTACCGGAACCCGTCGGTCCCGTTACAAGCACAAGTCCGCGCGGAGCAAGCGCAAATTCGCCGAGCGTTGCGGGAAGATTAAGGTCGGAAAGCGTCGGAATATCGTTTCTCAGAAGTCGGATTGCAACCGCATGGTAGCCGCGCTGGCGGTATACGTTAACTCTGTGACGGTATCCCGCAGAGGATACATACGAAAAGTCCGTGTCAAGTCCCTTGGAAATCTGCGACTTGTGCTTAATCGAGGTAATCTGGTTGATTACGTTTACGATAAGCGGCTCTGTGCAGTCCGGATAGCCCGAAAGCTTTCTGATTGCACCGTGAAGTCTTACAACGGGAGGAAGTCCCGCCGTGAAATGAAGGTCCGAGCATCCGAGGTCGCGCGCCTCGTCCAGAATACGGTTGATGTCCATAATATTGTTGTTCATTTCCACTGCTTTTTTTCTCCTTTTATTTTCTGACAGACTGTTATACGGAATATGTCGCCTTGACAAGTTCGTCCATTGACGTTCTTCCTGCGAGCACCATCTGCGTTACGTTGTCGCGCAGAAGCAATGTGCCGTTCTTTCTCGCCATTTCGCCGATTTCCTCCGCCGTTGCGTCCTTCGAGATAAGCTCTTTCAGGTCGGGCGTTACAACGATTATCTCGTGAATTGCGGTTCGTCCCGCATAGCCCGTTCCGCGGCATGACTTGCACCCGCCCGCATGAGGTCTGCAAATCTGCACCGGCTGGGTCTTGTTCATCAGCTTCAGGTCGTTGGGGTCTGTAAGCGTGTAGGTTTCCTTGCAGGATTTGCAGAGCAGCTTTACAAGTCGCTGTGCGATTATTCCTACAAGAGAGGACGCAACCATGTAGGGTGCGACTCCCATATCAACAAGACGCGTGATTGTCGTCGCGGCGTCGTTGGTATGCAATGTTGAAAGTACGAAGTGTCCCGTAATCGCGGCTCTTATCGCGATATCGGCGGTTTCGCCGTCACGAATTTCTCCGACCATTATGATATCCGGGTCCTGACGGAGAATTGAACGGAGCGCCGCGGCGAAGGTCATTCCCGCCTTTGCGTTAATCTGGCACTGGTTTACGCCGTCAATTTTCTTTTCGACAGGGTCTTCAACCGTTACTATGTTTACGTTCGGCTGAGAAAGTTCGCCGAGCGTCGCGTATAGCGTCGTAGATTTACCTGAACCCGTAGGTCCCGTAACCAGCATAACTCCGTTCGGGCATCTGATTATCTGCTTGAACATCTCGTAGTTATACTCGGTCATACCGAGGTCCGTAATCTTACGGGTTTTGTCGTCCGCAGTCGAAAGCAAACGTATAACGCACTTTTCGCCGTATACGCAGGGAATCGTGCTGACACGCATATCCAGGTTTACGCCGTCGATGCGCGTTCCGAAACGTCCGTCGAGCGGTATTCTTCTTTCGGCGATGTTCATTCCGCCGAGAATTTTTATACGCGTTATAATCGAATTGTGGAAGGAAGGCGGAATTTTCATATCCTGCTCGACAAGTTCGCCGTCCATTCTGAAGCGAATTCTCGTTCTGTCCTTGAACGCCTCGATATGAATATCCGTTACCTGCATTCTGAACGCCGTTTCAACCATCATATTTACAAGACGAACGATAGGCGCGTTATCAACGCGTCCCTCCGACTCAGCCTTTGCGAGGTCCTCGCCGAGGTCGCCGCCGCTTTCAGCCTCGTTTTCAAGCTCGTTCATCGTGCTGTCGATTGCCTGCGAAGAATAGAACTTGCCGATTGCGTTTTCAATCTGCGTCTTTGTGGAAATCTGAGGCGCGATTTCCATTCCCGTCTGCACCTTCAAATCCTCGAACAGATAGAAGTTAACGGGGTCGTTTGTCGCAACGTAAAGCCTGTTATTTTTGCACATAAACGCGATTACGCACTTTTCTCTTGCAACCTCTTCGGGTATCTTTGAAACCGCGCTTATATCGACCTTTATTGACGACAAGTCAACAAACGGTACCTTCAGCCTTATGGAAAGCGCCTGAGCGAGCTGGCTCTCGGAAACAAGCCCCATCTCAAGCATCACGTCGCCAAGCATCTTACCGCCGCTCTTTTTTTGCGCGGCAAGCGCGTCCTCGAGCTGCTGCTTGTTGATAAAGCCCTGTTCAATCAGGATTTCTCCAATGGGTAAATTCTTTACTGGTCCCGGCATCTGATTTCTTCCTTTCGGATTACTTTATAATATGAAAAGCGCAGCCGTTATATTATTGAGCGCGCTGTTCAAATTCTTTTGACTGTCCCGAAACACTTCGTATTTCCGAAGGTTTTTTCGGCGACCTATTGCAAAAAGCGCTTGTTTATGTTAAAATATACTTATGGCAACACCGCACAATTACCGGCTTCGCCTTTATCGTTTACTCGCTTGTTCTTTTTCCGCCATATTGCCCGAAAACTCCTTAAAATACATACAGTATTCCTGCGTCGTTTTCGTTCAATCTGACGAAAAAATCTCTGCGCGATTAAATGATAATAATTATGCGGTGCAGCCTATCAAACTTTTTAAGGAGGCGGTCATTTATATGTCCGGCATTGAAACCGCTGTTTATGCGGTATTGGCGTTTGTTTTCGGCTCCGTTATCGGAAGCTTCCTAAACGTTGTTATCCTCAGAACACCCCGCAGGGAGTCAATCATCACCGAGCCTTCGCACTGCTTTTCCTGCGGTCACAGGCTCGCGTGGTATGATATGTTCCCGATTTTCAGCTGGCTTTTCCTCCGCGGAAAATGCCGCTACTGCAAGAGCAAAATTTCTCCGCGATATATGATTATCGAGGCGCTAACCGCCGTATTCTACTGCCTTTCATTTATAATGTTCCGCTTCGTGTGGGACGGAGATGTCTGGAAGCTCGTTTTTTCGGCGCTTCTTTTCCCCGTGCTTATCGTTCTCTCAGCAATCGACATCGACCACTTTGAAATCCCGTACTGGTGCAGCATCTCAATCGCCGTTCTCGGCGCGGCTTCTTTCCTGCTATTCCCCGACGAAATCGTCTGGTATGAACGTCTGATTGCTTTCGGAATTGTGCTTGTTCTCTTCGCCGTTATGGTTCTCGTCGGCGGTATGGGCGGTGGCGACCTCCAGCTTATGTGCGGAGCGGCGCTTCTGCTCGGTTATAAGGTTTTTATCGCGCTGTTTATCGGTATCCTTTTCGGCGCGGTTTATGGAACGATAAAGAAATTCCGCGACAAAAAGTACGAGCGCGTTGTCAGCCACACCATTAAGGGTATCGCCGAGAAATGGTATCAAAATCAGCTTGACCGCGAAATCGGCTTTGTAATGGACGGTCACGATGATGTTATTGTCGGAAGTATAAGCGAGGGAAATCCCGATATCGAATGGGAATTCCTCGAGGAGAAGGTCTGGAAGGGCTTGCCCGAAAAGGCGGAACTTTCTCAGACGCTCCGTGAGAAGATAAAAGATGAACGTGAAGGCGGCTTTAAAATCTACATAAAAGGCGATAAGGTCGAGAAAGTGAAGTACTCCCGCAGAATGGTCTTTGGTCCGTTCCTCTCTCTCGGAATCGCCGCCGCGTGGCTGGTCGGTACGTTCATTATGAATTGGTATATGAGCTGGTTCTGACAGCTTTAATCACAAAAAATTCAGCAAACCATCGGGGCGAAAATCGCCCCGATTTTGTCTGCCGAAATTATTACGGCGTAACTGGTACGTCAAATTTGCTGGGTTTTCTCGCAACGTAATAAATGAACGTTGTGGGATGTTCAGCGGTGCTTTCCATATCCTCAATCGGATAGAACTTGAACTTCTTCGTCTTGTTTTCGTCGCTGGCTGCTCTTACGTTAATGAACTCAGTGTAGCCGTATCCGATAAACGAAGGATTAGCCATATTTTCGGTCGTGTAGATATTGAAAGTGGTTTTTATCGCGGGAATATCAACCTCTTCGCCCGAATCGGAATCATCGCCCGTGGAAACAGACTCAGAGCTGTCTGCGCCAAGCGCCTTTCCTTTGAGCTGCTCAACCTCAATCTGAGGGAAAAGCCCATCATAGAAGCAGTTCTCAAACACGGGTATAGGTCTGCGTGTTTTTGGGTCTGTTGTAGACGATGTTTCAAGGGCTGTGGTTGCCTCCTGGAACTTCTCGCTCATCAGCATATACTTGTACTCGTTCGACTGAGTGTCCTCAGTCCAACTGTACGAGAAGCATTTAAGCTCGTAAACCTCTTTGTTCTGGTCAACGAAATCCTTCATAGCGAGAATATTTTCATTTTGCGAAATCGAGCCGGTTTTGCCTACCATCGTTCTGTCTGCGTTTGTGAAAATCGCAACGTAGTAGGAATCTCTTATGCTGCGGTTGACGTATTCGTCCATCGTCTGCGCAAGAAGCGTGGCGCGGACGTCTTTCTCGCTGTCGCCCGCCGTCTTGAGCACGGGACCGATAAACGCCGTTACTCCAACAACGAGTATTCCGAGCAATCCGCAGGAAACAACAAGCTCAACCAAGGTAAAGCCGCTGTTTTTCTTCCTGCGGCGCAGAAGGCTTTTAAGCTTTTTCATAACTTTTCACCTCCGCGCCGTCAATCTGTCTTTTTCTCAAACTCAAACGCGCCGTAGATATTAACGTAGTTTTTATCCGTAGGCGTGCCGTCGTCGTTTAAAATCGGAACGGGAGAATAGGAGATTTTGTAGCCTCCGTCAACAACATTTCCCTGACCCGCAAACTCTTCTCCGAATGAATTTACAGTAAGCTGGGGGTCCTCTTCAAACACAACGTAGAATCTGGAATACTCGCTCTGCATGAATCTTATTCCGCGTTTTTCGCCGCCAATTTCGCCTCCGAGCGAATCACCTTTTACATAAGGCGAACCCACTCTTATGCAGTTGTCGTTCATTATCCTTACGTTGTACTTGTTTTCAGCCGAACCGCTGTTGAAATAGTCGTTAAAATTCCTGCAGGTCGAATCGTTCCATTCAAGCTTTGAACTGTTAACATAGCCCGCGTCGATTATGTTCGCCTTTTTCGGCACCTTTCTCTTATAGGTGCTTCCGTCGGAGTTGGTATACGTTACGTTGCTCTTTACGTCGTCATACTGGTCCTTCATATAGAAGTACAGCTTATACTGCGCGTAAGGAACCATTTCATCTGCCATATCCTTTCCGTTGGCGCTGACTTCAATGAAATAGCGCGCGCCGGGTCCGGAATATGTATCGTCCTTAACAACCTGATAAACGTTTATCGAATTAAATCCACCCGTTCCGGTTATTCTTGTGTCAAGTCGGTCCATCTGAGCGCCTGCGCCCGCAGTTGCGTCAATACCCGCGTTGGGGTCGTCGTCAGCGGAGCTGCTTGCACCCGGACCGATAAAGTACGCAAGACCGTCCTCATAGCGCGCCGATTTGTCTTCCTTTTCGGGGAACAGCATCTCATAATCGATATTATAGCTCTCGTCCTCGCCGAAAGTGAAGTTCAGCGTGTCAGTTTTATTGGTTTCGTCATAATCGCCGTATCTGCCGTTTTTGACAATCATCTCCTCCTGAATCCGGAGTTTTTCGGCAAAATCGGCATTGTTCTGCTTTTCCAGCATAACAAGGTTCAAAACCTGAAGAATCATCGCCGCCATAATCGCGAAAACCGCGAATGCCACGACTATCTCGACAAGCGTAAAGCCGCTTCGTTTTGAAAAAATCTTTTTCATCATATCAAAGCGCCTCCTTTAATAGCTTCCGAGAGAAATCTTCCAGTTCTTTGGCGCACCGGAAAGCCGCTCTGCACGGCTTGTCGCGCTCATAAGGTCCTCGGGTATCTTTTCGGGCCAGCAGGTTACAAACGACATCGAGTCCTGGAAAATAAAGTCTGATACCGTTGCGCCGCCGAAGAAGCGGATAAAACCGCCGCCCGTATTTGAACCATATCCCTTGAACGTCATATACGGAGCGTAAATAAAGCCAAAGAACGCGTTCTGAATGATTGTTTCGCCCTTTTTAGTAATCGACAGACGAATATCCGCACTTTCTTCTACGGATACAAGGAAGATGTTGACGGTAGGATAAATCAGTTTGCCCTTATCGTCCTTCTCCATTTTCGCCATAACGTCGGGGTGTGCAGCAAGATACTTGTCGAGTTCCTGCCTGCCTACGCGGTTCAGGCACTTGCCCTCAAAATCGCTGTCCACAAGCTCCTTGTCGCAGCTCGGACAATAGGTAAATGTATACTCGTGACGAGCGCAGGTTGCGCTCTTTTTCTTGGCTCCGCAAGACTCGCAAAGCTGCTCTTGCTTGAGGTCGTCGGTTGTATACGAGCAGTCGCAGTGACCGCCGCCGCATTCCTTATGCACGAAAGCCGCAAGATTATCCATAAATTCCGTACGATTGTATACCGTTGCGCCGGATACAGAAGTGGTTGTTCCGCCGGAAAGTACCCACCAGTTATAATGTGCAACCTGAACTCGGTGCATATCCTGATAGGTTACGCCCTCCGGAACGTCGATTACAACGGAACCTCTGCCCTTTACGAGAATTTTAAGGCGGTCCGTACCGTCGCGAGCGTTCTCAGGGAACCATGTGAACGTTTCATTAACGTTATCGCCGTCAAAATCACGGTTCGCCGAAACGCGTATTGTGTATACATTATCGGGGTCGTCGCCCGTATCGATAATAAGCGTCATATCGTTGATAGCGCCGTTGCCGATGGTGAGCTTTGTATCGTCGATTATGCAGCCCTTTCCGTCAACGCCGTAGGTGAGCGTCTGAACCGGAGCGGGGCTTGTGCTTGACAAATCCCAGTGAAGCGTCTTATGAACATCGGTCTTATGAATCTTATCAAGTTCGGGAACATAAGTCGGGTCTTTTTCTGTAGTGTTAACCCACTTTCCGCTGCTGTCCTTGACTCTGACATACTGGTATCTGTCGTTGATTACCCACTTGTAGAACGTGCTTGTAGCCGTCTTTGAATCGAGCATCGTCATAGCGTCGTGACGATTCATAGCGTCGGAAGGAAGCTTGTCGTTCGCTTCCCACGTTCCCTTGATGCTGCCCGATTTCTTGCCTCCGCTTATCTCGATTACCTGTCCGTCGCAATAAATCGGGAACGAGCCGAGGTTGCGGTAAGTCGTTCTGACATAAACGTTTCCGTGAACGAACAGTCTGCAATTGTTAAAGTTGGACTGTCCGTAGTAAAAATCTCCGTTGACATAGATATCGGCGTTGCTTATTCCGCCCCAGCTATCGCCCATATCAAGGCTTCCGCCGACAAGCACAACGCTTTTTGTGGGAGAAGAGCTTGAAAAATCAAGGGTGAAGTTCTTATCGGGCGACTCGTAGAGCTTGTTTCTTATCGCCCAGATAACCGCCTTATCCTTGTTGGGAGTAAGATATCCGTTTATCTGAAGCGAACCGCCCGCGGTGAGGTTTCCGGTGAAAGTGTTTCCCATACCAGGATATGCATTAACAACTGCATTTTCCGTGTCGATAAACATATCCGTCAAAAATTTACCGCCGTCGATATATGTATCCTGGTCGGCATATCCCGTTGCCGCAAACACCTGAGAAGGCGCCGTTTCGGGAAGGTCGGGGTTGGGAGGAAGAACGTGAATAACGTTATGAACTACTTCTCTTACTCCGTTAACCGAGGTTGTGATGGCGATATCAAACGTTTTGTTCGTTTCGCCGTCAACGATTTCGTCTTTAAGACGGGTGATTGTCACATCATAGGCGCCGATATTCTCATCGTCGTCCAGAGTTTCAGTAGGATTAAGGCTCAGAAAGCCGTTTCCGTTGGTCGTAATCACGTCGCCCTCTTCCATTCCGTTGACCATCTTATCTCTCAGGTCGTTGCTTCCGGAACCCAGAACTCCGGTCTGAAGTCCGCTGATAAGAATATCCGAGATGGAACGCGCAGACTGATACGACTGCTGCTGATTAAATACCGCAACCTGCGCGGTTCTTGACGATACCACGGCAAAATACATCGCCATACACGTTATCATCAGCGCCGTCATGGTACTCAATACCATAAACAGCGCGCTTCCGCGGTTGCTGAGGTACTTTCTGAGTGAATGTACCATTATTTCCTCCTTTGCTAAAGGGTCGGGTTTAAGCGGTTACTCCGTCCTGTCTGTCGAGCTGGTCGGCAGGGTTCTGCATACGCTCGATGCTGAAGAACGTGATTGAGGTATCAACCGAGTAAATGCACTCGGAAACATTGACTTTTCCCTCTTCAAGAGATGTTTCATCGGAAGTCGCGGGAGTTTCTGCGCCTGTTCCGTCGCCGGCAGTCATTCCTGTTTCTCTTTCAAGAGCTATTTTGCCCACTCTCTCAGCTTCCTTGTTGATGGATTCCGCCTTTGAGGTGTATTCCTTTTCAACTTCGGGGCAGTCAAACGTCATTCCGTTGAGAAGAATTGCCTTTCTGGTGCTCTGTTTGTTCTCCGTAACGATATAATTGTTTACTTCGTCCGCAAACTTGAGAAGTTCATCGCGGTCGATTGCCGATACCGTAAACGAAACCGTGCTCGCCCCGATTGTCTGAGCGCTTCCGAGAGCAGCCTGAAGCTTTGTAAGGCGCTCAATGCGTCTTGCTTCCTCCTCGTTTTCGTCAGCACCCTGTGTAGCATAGCTCTTCAGCTCGTAGGTAACTTCCTTGCTGACATAGAAATAGGGGGACAACTCGGAAGTCGTGGGCTCTTCAACCGCAAGTTCCTCGACAACAACGTTTGCCTTGCACTGTGCGAGGAAGTTTCTCATAGCCTCGTCCGCTTCATAGGAAGAGAGTTCGGGGAAGAACATATCCGCCATATGCTCGCCTTCTTTGTAGGTTTCCTCAATTTGGGTTCTGAGTTCGGATTTTCTCGCCTGTTTCTCAACGTACGCGTTATATTCCGCCTTCTTGTTGTCAAGGTTTTTCTGGGTGCTTGCAAGTCCGTCGAACGCAGGCTTTACGAATACGAAAATACCAACGCCGAGAATTACAAGAATAAGAATAACAATCGTCGCAATGCGTTCCTGTTTACTGAGCTTCATTAGTTAGAACCCTCCTCGTCGATAATTTTAGCGTGTTCCTCGTCGCTTCCCATCTGAAGTTCCATTGAAATATCGAACGAGAAAATCGTATCAAATGATGTCGAGCCTTCGCTCTGGAGATAAGCGTATGTATTCCACTCGGTTATGTTTTCCTTTGTAAATCCCGCGTATTCAATCTTCTCAAAATATGCCTCTCCATACTTATTGAGAACCTTTTCCGCAAGATACTCCGCATATCTCGAAGGAACGGACGAGGGGTCGCCGTGCGACATTCCCATAAACGACAGTTTTACCGCATATCCGTTTACCTCAAAGTGCGTAACTTTAAGCTCTTCATTATCCTTAAGAATTTTCTTAAGCGGCTCTGTCGCCTTGTTATAGACGAAAGTCTGAACCTTGGGCTGGAAGTTGAAGAGCTGAACCGCATTGTTAACGGTGTTGTTGTAGCTCTGGAAACCGCTGAGCATTCCCTCGCGCTCGTCGACAATCTTCAGGTCGTTTTGGAAAGCAGGGTCGTCGATTTTCGCCTGAACGCTCTTGATTTCGCCTTCCAAACCGCTGTTAATCATATTAACAACAATCGTTGCTCCCGCAACAAGCGCAACCGCTCCGACAACAACTCCCGCAAGCGCCAGCAGGAACGTGTTTCCTGCGGAAGAGCCCTTTGCAGAGGTCGCTTCAAGCAGGTTGATATGCTCAAGTTCCTTATTTCTGCGGTAAAGAGCGCCGATTGCGTTCGCAAATTTTGCGAAGTCGAACTGCGCGGACGTCGAAACCGTCGAAGGCATTGAAAGCATATTTGAAGGAACGTTATACGAAGAAATCGCGTTTGTAATCTCGATAAAGCTGTCGATTTCGCCGTAGAACATAATCTCCTGAAGCGGCTTCGCGCCCTTGCGGCTTCTGATAAACTGCATCATTCTGAACAGGTTATCGTTAACCGCGCGCGTAACGTAATCGGGCGCATTGTCGTAATCGTTGGGGTCAACGTTGAAGAAACGGGAGAATACAATCTGATTGTCCTCGTAAAGGTTCATATTGAGGAAGTTCTTATCAATCTGGATAAGAAGCATCGGCATTCTGTCCGCCATCTTGGGAGTGTTTACGATAAGGCGCGTAACGGAGTTGTTGGAGATGAAAACGCCCTTAAGCTGAAGTCCGATGTGAGAGAAAAGTCTTACATATCCGTCAACAAGGCGCTGCGGGCACGCGGACGCGATAACCTTGAGCATCTTGTTCTTCTCCTCGTCCTCGGTTTCGCCCGCAATCGTAAAGGAAATGTTGTAGTCGCTCGAAATATTCATATTCGACTGAATCATCGCCTCGATGATAGCCGGATTTTTCATATTCTTGGGCTTTGCAACAAGCAGTTCCTTGTAAACGATAGCGCTGGACGTGATGGAAACAACCGCTTCCTTCTCCTTGATGTCCTTCTGCTTGATGATGTCGTTAAGTTCCGCCGCAACCATAGGAACGTCGGTTATGTAGCCGTTTGAAACCATTCCCATAGACAGCTCGCGCATATCAGCGTCCTGCACTCTGATTTTGCTTCCGCTGTGAACGCCTCTGACGAGCTTTATCTGCCTGTCTGTAATATCAATTGAAAGCATATCTTCACCTCATACTTATTATTATAGTACGGAACGGAGTTTCCGTTCCTCCGGATTATTACGCAACCTTTGTCATTCCGCCGTAGAGCATCGGGAACATACCCGCAAGGAACAGACCTATCGCAATACCCATAAGGATAATCATAACAGGCTCCATAAGTCCTACAAGCTTTGTAACGGCAGCGTCGGCTTCTTCATCATAGTAATCCGCGCTCTTTGCAAGAATTGTATCAAGAGTACCGGATTCCTCGCCGACGAAAATAATCGACGTGAACATACCCTCGAAAATACCGGTTTTTTCGATTGCCTTTGACATACTCTCGCCGAGTTTGATGTCGTTTACGACTTCCTTGAACTTGTCTTGAACGTACATATTGTTTACGGCGGCGATTGACTTTTCGATACACTCAACCATCTGAAGTCCCGCACCGTAAAGGTTCGACATATTTCTCGCGAATGTTCCCGTATACATCGTCGCGACAAGCTTTCCGACCTTCGGACACTTAAGCAGAAGTTCGTCCATTTTCCTTCTCGTCGAAGGTGTTCTTCTCATAACGAATATAGTGACAACAATTCCGACAATTACGATTATGTAAACATACCACTGATTAATCAGCGAGTCGGAGAACGCCATAAGCGCTTTTGAAAGAGGCGTCATATCCTCCTCGGACATCATTCCCGCAAATGTCGGGAGAACCGACGTAAACAGGAGTATGATAACCGCAAGAAGCAAAACAAGCAGGATAAGGGGGTAAATCATCGCGCTCTTCGCCTTGTTTGCAGTCTTGTTCGCATTCGCATAGTGGTCGGACAGTCTGTTGAGCATCTGGTCGAGAGTACCCGAAGCCTCGCCCGCCGCCACAAGGCTGACGAACATCTCTGGGAAAACGCCCGGCTTCGACTTCAGAACGTCCGAGAAAGACTTACCTTTCTGAACCTCCTCGTAAATGTCCAGAAGCACAGCCTTCGCCTTTTTGTTTTCCTGCTGGTCCTGAAGAATGAAAAGCGCTCTTACAAGCGACAGACCCGCCGAGGTCATCGAGCCGAGCTGACGGCTGATGAAGGAAACCTCCTTGGTCTTGAACTTGTACTTTACGTCAACCGTTCCCGTGCCAAGGTCGCGGTAGCTTGTAACGTAAAGATTTTTCTCTTTGAGCTTTTGCTGAAGATCTCTGAAATCCTCCGCCATCTCATTACCGCGCATGGTTTTACCGTTGACGTCGGTGGCGACATAAGAGAATTTATTCACCTGAAAACCTCCGTTTCCGCAAAAATATTTTTTTGGCAGCCGCGCAAGGCGCTTTGTTTTCCCGAAAACACCGCCTTTTCGGAAAAAGGGCGCACTCTGCCCATAGCCGCTTACTTAACACAATTATAACACAAACAAACTTTTTTTTCAAGCACTGCAATGGTTTATTAATATATATATCATATAAAATTTAAACACCCTCTTATGTGCATTTTAAACAAAAACCGCATATCCGCGCGGATTTGCCGAAGTAAATACAACAATTTTTGCACGCAAACGCTTGATTTTATCGGCGCAATATGGTAAAATAGGTTAAAATGCAGCGATGAAAAAGGCGTAACAAAAAAGAAGGAGTAAGATTATGATTGATAAAACCTTGCTGAAAAACGATTTTGAGGATATTCTGCGCGATTCCGCGGCAAACGGGAAGCGCCGTTCTCCCGCGCAGCTTCACGACGCGCTCTCGAAAGCGATTATGCGTCAGGCCGTTCCGATGATGAACTGCTCCGCGCCCGACGGCAGGAGAGCGGGCTATCTTTCTATGGAGTTTCTTGTCGGAAGAGCGATATATAACAACATCTTATGTCTTGGGCTGACGGACTATGCCGAAGAGCTTCTGAACGAAGCGGGCGGTTCGCTCTCCGAGCTTGAGGAAATCGAGGACGCCGCTCTCGGAAACGGCGGTCTGGGACGTCTTGCGGCGTGCTTTCTCGACAGCGCGGCAACGCTCAAGCTCCCGCTCACGGGCTATGGAATACGCTATAAATACGGTCTGTTCAAGCAGACAATCGAGGACGGCTTCCAGCGCGAATACGCGGACGACTGGACAAAGTTCGGCGACCCGTGGAGCCGTCGCGCCGAGGACGAAACCGTTATCGTGCATTTCGCGGACGGCGACGTAAAGGCCGTTCCTTACGATATGCCGATTTTCGGCTATAAGAACGACTTTGCCTGCACGCTGAGATTATGGCAGGCGGAGCCGATAAACGCGTTTGATTTTGACGCGTTCAACCGTCAGGATTACTTTGGCGCGGCACGCGGCGAAATCGAGGCGGAGAATATCTCCAAGACGCTTTATCCGAACGACGACGCGCGTCCCGGAAAGCTTCTGCGCTTAAGACAGGAATATTTCTTCAGCGCGGCTTCCGTCGAGGATATGATAAGAAAGCACCTTGAAGCCGGCAGACCGCTCTCGAATTTCGGCGAGTTCAACGCAATTCAGCTCAACGACACTCACCCCGTAATCGCAATCCCCGAACTTATCCGCAATCTCATAAACCGCGGCTGTTCGTTTGAAGAAGCGCTTGAAACCGCGAAAAAGACGTTCAATTACACAAACCACACGATTATGGCGGAAGCGCTTGAAAAGTGGTCGTGCGATATCGTCGAGGAGCTTGTTCCGGAGGTTTATGCGATTATTCTGCGCATAAACGAGGAATTTATCTCGGATATGTACCGCCGTGGGATAAAGAGAGAAAAAATCGCTTCTATGCAGCTTGTCGCGGGCGGAATGGTTCATATGGCGAGAATGGCGATTTACTGTTCCTCTCACGTCAACGGCGTTGCGAGAATACACACCGAAATCCTCAAAAACGACGCGCTTCACGATTGGTACGAGCTGTATCCCGAACGCTTCCTCAACGAAACAAACGGAATTACTCCGCGCCGCTGGCTTGCCTTGTGCAACCCGAAGCTCGCGGATATGATTACCGAACTTCTCGGAAACGAAAAATGGCTCACCGACCTTACGCAGCTTAAAAATCTGCGCCCGTTCTGCGACGACAAGGCAATCCGCGACCGCTTCAGCGCGATTAAGCAGGCGAACAAGGCTGCTCTCGCGGAATATATCGCAATTCACGAGGGCGAGGATATCGACCCCACAAGCCTTTTCGATATCCAGATTAAGCGCCTTCACGAATACAAACGCCAGCTTCTGAACGCGTTTTCGATACTCTATATCTATTTCGGCATCAAGGACGGCTCGATTTCCCTCGGTAATTTTGCTCCGACAACGTTCATTTTCGGCGCGAAATCAGCCCCCGGATACGCGCGCGCAAAGGCGATTATCAAGTATATAAACGAAATCGCGAACCTTGTAAACAACGACCTTTCGCTTAACGGCGCGATAAAAGTCGTTTTCGTGCAGAACTACAACGTTTCCTACGCGGAAAAGCTTGTCGTTGCGGCGGACATTTCCGAGCAGATTTCAACCGCAGGCACGGAAGCTTCGGGAACGGGAAATATGAAGTTTATGCTCAACGGCACCATGACGCTCGGCACTTACGACGGCGCGAACGTTGAAATTGCCGAGGAAGCGGGCGAGGAGAACAACTACATCTTCGGCGCAAGAGTCGAGGACCTTGAAAAGATAATGCCCGAATATGACCCGCGCAAGCTTTATTCCGAAAACACAAGAATTGCGCGCGTTCTGAATACGCTTATCGACGGAACGTTCACAGACGGCGGAAACGGCTCGTTCAGAGAGCTTTACTATTCGCTTCTCGACGGTGCTTCGTGGCACAAGCCCGACCATTATTACGTTCTCGGCGACCTCGAAAATTACGTTCAGGCGAAGCTCAAGGCAAACGCGGATTATAAGTTCAATCACGACGAATTTGTCAAAAAATCGATGATAAATATGTGTTTTGCAGGAAAATTCAGCTCCGACAGAACCATAAGCGGCTATGCGGAGGATATCTGGAAAATTTCGCCCGATAAGTGAAAAAACTCTTGACAAGCATAAAAAAATCTGATATAATAATAGAGTTAATCGCCGAAAGCGAATAACCCCTTTCTCGCGTCAAAGGGCGCGGGATATATATCCATAAGGAGGTGCAAATATTATGGCAAAGCTTGATGCAAAGTACGAGGCTATGGTCGTTTTCTCCGTAAAGACCAACGATGAAGAGCAGATTAAGGCTCTTACAAACAAGTTCTCGGAGCTTATCAAGAACAACGGAACTCTCGAGGGCGTTGACGAGTGGGGCAAGAGAAAGCTCGCTTACGACATCAACTACGAGAGCGAGGGCTACTATGTTCTCTACAATTTCGAGAGCAAGCCCGATTTCCCCGCAGAGCTTGAGCGTATCATCAGCATTACCGATGGCGTTCTTCGCTCAATGGTTGTTCTTAGAAAGTAATCGGACAAAGAAGGCGGAGGTGTTATTATGGCATTTAACAGAGCAATATTAATGGGCAGACTTACGCGCGACCCCGAGCTTAAAACCACTCCTTCGGGAGTGAGCGTATGCACCTTCAGTATTGCGGTTGACCGCAGATATCAGACTAAGGGCGAGGACAGAAAGGCTGACTTCTTCAACATCGTCGCTTGGCGTCAGACGGGAGAATTTGTTTCCCGCTATTTTAAGAAGGGAAATATGATTCTTGTCGAGGGCGAGCTTCAGACGCGTCAGTATACGAACAAGGACGGAATAAACGTCACTGTTACGGAGATTGTCGCGGAGCAGGTTTGCTTTACGGGCGAAAAGTCGCAGGGCGGTTCGGGAAGCTATTCCGCGAGCGGCGACCCCGGCTATGGAACGCCCCCTCCCGCAAGCGGTTCTCATTCCGCGCCGTCTGCGCCGTCGGAAAGCAACAATTCCGGCGCTGCGGATTTCTCCTCTGCCGACAGCGACGACTATCCGTTCTGAGAAAAATGTGAATTATCGAAATCTTACAGGAGGAAAAAATCATGGCTGAAAAGACCGAAAGACCCGTTCATGCCGCTAAGCGCAGCCGTAAAAAGGTTTGCCAGTTCTGCGCTGACAGAGCGGAGTTCATTGATTATAAGGATATTGCGAAGCTCAGAAAGTTTATGACCGAGCGTTCAAAAATCCTTCCGTGCAGAGTTACAGGCTGCTGCGCTTATCATCAGAGAGAGCTTACAAAGGCTATAAAGAGAGCAAGACAGGTTGCGCTTATTCCTTACTCTGCTGATTAATCATCAGAAACACGAAAAGCAGGTTTCGAAAAGAGCCTGCTTTTTTGTTTTATCGGCGCATATATTGCCAAAAATCGGCAGGAACGCTAAATCCCTGCCGAAATTTTATTGATAAAGTACAAAATTCGCCTTATTTCGCCATAATCTCGCAAATTTTGTTCGAGAAATCCACGGGATTTTCAATCGCCATTCCCTCAATCAGAAGCGCCTGATTGTACAGAATATCGGCATAAACCGCCGCCTTGTCCTTATCGCTCTCGTAAAGCGACTTCAGCTTCTCGAAAATCGGGTGATTTGGATTGATTTCGAGGATTTTCTCCGCCTTTGCGCCCTCGCCGTTCGGCATCGCCGACAGCACCTTCTCCATCTCGACGGAAAGCGCGCCCTCGCTCGTTATGCAGACAGGGTGATTTTTAAGGCGCTGCGACAGCTTAACCGCCTTAACCTTGCCGCCAAGCTTCTCGGTCATAAAGTCGAACAGCGGCTTGTTGTCCTCCTCAGCCTTCTTGATTTCTTCCTTTTCTTCGGGCGTGTCAAGACCGAGGTCGTCCGCGGAAACCGACTTGAACTCCTTTCCCTCATAATCGTGCATCATCTGAATCATAAACTCGTCAACGTGTTCGGTGAGATACAGAATTTCATAGCCCTTATCGCGAACCTGTTCGGTCTGCGGCAGACTTTCGATACGCGAAACGCTGCTTCCGCTTGCAAAATAGATGTACTTCTGCTCCTCTTTCATACGCGAAACGTACTCCTCAAGCGACGTTGTGCCGCCGTTTGACGTCTTGAACAGCAAAAGCTCCTGCAAGTCAGCCTTATTCATTCCGTAAGCTTCGTAAATACCGTATTTAATCTGCGCGCCGAACGTTTCAAAGAACTTTTCATACTTCTCGCGCTCGTTCTTCATCAGCTTTTTCAGCTCGTTTTTGATTGATTTTTCAATGCTCTTTGCGATAATCTTGAGCTGTCTGTCGTGCTGGAGCATCTCACGCGAGATATTCAGCGACAAGTCCTCGCTGTCCACAAGACCCTTTACAAAGCTGAAGTAATCCGGAAGCAAATCCCCGCACTTTTCCATAATCATAACGCCGCTTGAATAGAGCTGAAGCCCCTTTTCATAGTTCTTCGAGTAATAGTCGAACGGAGCGTTCTGCGGAATATAAAGCAGCGCCGAGTAAGTCGCCGTACCCTCCGTTCTCGTGTGAATATGAAGAAGCGGGTCCGTGTAATCATAGAATTTGTCCTTGTAGAACTGATTGTAGTCCTCGTCCTTAAGCTCGGATTTCGACTTTTTCCAAATCGGAATCATCGAATTGAGCGTTTCCGTGACGATTTCTTTCTCATATTCGGGGTCTTTTCCGTCAACGCCGGTTCCTTCTTTAAGCTTTTCGTGTTCGACGTCCATTTTAATCGGATAGCGGATATAGTCGGAATATTTCTTCACAAGCTCCTTTATCCTGTAAGGCGTGAGAAACTCGTCGTAATTATCGTCGTCCGCGTTATCCTTGATATGAAGCGTGATAACCGTGCCGCAGGCGTCCTTTTCGGCTTCCTCGATTGAATAACCGTCCGCGCCCGTGCTTTCCCACAAATAAGCCTTATCAGCGCCGTAAGCCTTTGAGATAACGGTTACTTTCTTCGCAACCATAAACGCGGAGTAAAAACCAACGCCGAATTGTCCGATTACATCGACGTCCTCAGCCTTTTCATTGTCGCGCTTGAACTCAAACGATCCGCTCTGCGCGATTGTGCCGAGGTTGTTTTCAAGCTCGTCCTTGGTCATTCCGATGCCGTTATCCGAGATTGTAAGCGTGCGCGCGTCCTTATCCGCGGCAATCGTAATCTGCATATCCGAGCGCGTAAGTCCGAGATTTTCCTCCATCGACTTGAAATAAAGCTTGTCCATAGCGTCCGAGGCGTTTGAAATAAGCTCGCGCAGAAAAATTTCCTTGTGCGTATATATAGAGTTTATCATCATCTCCAGCAGACGCTTTGACTCGGCTTTAAATTCCTTCAATTCTGTTTTTTCTTCCATAAAACTCACTCCTTATACATTAAACGCCGTTTCCGGCTAATTTTTATCGAATTTAGCACTCACCCCATTAGAGTGCTAACTATATTATACATCTTTTTTTAAGAAAGTCAAGTGTTTTGGCGAAAAATTTTACGCAAAAGAACCGATTTCGGGCAAAAAAATCCCGCAGACAAGGGGGCGTCTGCGGTAAAATCAAGAAAAATTTGCCGACTGTTTGGGGAAAACAGTAATCCGGCTGAAAATAATTGGGGAAAATATATAAGAAGTATACAGGCTCTAAAGCCCTAATACTATCTTGTCAATTTATTACATATCAATTATACCATTTTTTTCTAAATATTGCAACAATAATATATGACAAATCGCAAGCCTGATTTTTGTGCAATTTTCACATAATCCAGCCGCAAACCAGCTCATAAAAAGCAAGAATAAGCGGCATTGTGACGATACTCATAATAGTTGACGCAGCAAAGTGATTTGAAGCGTAACCCGCGTTTCTTCCAAATTTATGCGAAAACATAATCGCCGCGGAAGCCGTCGGAGCCGCCGCCGCCACGAGAATTGAGCCGACTGCGGTTGCGTTCGCGCCAAAATGCCGAGCAAATGCGTATCCTACGGCAATAATCATCGGCAGAATAACAAGCCGAAACGCCTGCAAAAAATACACTCGCTTATTCATGAAGCAGCTTTTTACGCCTGTCATAGCAATAGTTGCGCCCGATACAATCATCGCGATGGGCGTATTCAGCGAACCGAGATAGCCAAGAGGCTGCGCGACGATTTCGGGAACGCGAAATCCCGTGAAAAAGCAGACCAGCCCAAGAATAATGCTGAGAATTGCAGGAGAGAGAACGATTTTCAAAAGCCCTTTCGCCGACAGCTTTTTCCCGCTCATCAGCACGACTCCGTGCGTCCACATAAAAACGTTGAACGCGGTGATATAAGCCGTGAGAAAAAACACGCCCTCTGAGCCGAATGTCGCCTCTGCAAGCGGTATTCCCATAAACGCGCAGTTTGAATACCCGACCGCAAAACGCTCGACCTCAAAATCCTTCCTGTCTTTACGCACAACAAACCGAGCCGCCAAAATAAAGAACCCCTGCGTGGCGAACGCAAGCGCGATTGCCGTCAAAAGTCCTTTAAGCAGCTCGGAATTAAAATCCGTCTGATATGCGTTGAAAATGACAATCGGGCTGATTATGGTTATAACGATATTTGAAAGCTGCTTCGAGGAATTTTCATCGAGGAAGTTCTTCTTATAAAGAAAATACCCGAAAAACAGCAAAATCAGCATTACGCCTGCTTGAAAGGCGATAATCAGCGCAGAATTCATTTTCTTACCTTTAGTCACCCATTATTTTGTTTAAGGCAACACCGCACAATTAGCGGCTTCGCCTTTGCCGTTTCCTC